>Ga0307509_10000062_pt1 | contig 143809 bp, 128 predicted proteins | sample 10_EM_MG_FD_202245 | JGI IMG/M metagenome (GOLD analysis project Ga0307509, IMG submission 202245) | Populus trichocarpa ectomycorrhiza microbial communities from riparian zone in the Pacific Northwest, United States - 10_EM | ecosystem: Host-associated > Plants > Roots > Unclassified... | reverse complement strand
ATGGCGCTTACCCAAGCAGTTGTTTCGTAGGTTGGGCTGAGTCTTCGAAGCCCAACGATCAGTGCAGCGTAAGAAGTTGGGCTTCGAAGACTCAGCCCAACCTACGGATAGCCGATTGAGCTTGCGCCATTCGTCTGAGCTGCTTTTCTACCGGCCGCTGGCCTCATCCCGCCAACGTCTTCCCCGTCTCCAGCAGCGACTTCAGATCGCTGAGTATCCAGCTCCAGCCGCCGCCGCCTTGCTCCGAGAACTTTCCGGCAATCATCGAGCCGGCCAGCGGTGCGCCTGCGGTTTCATGAGTCACGGTGAGGCGGCAGAAGCCGCGGCCCGTGTTCTCGATGTCCCAGGTGATGCGCGTGAAGCCTTCCGCTTTCGTTGCCTCGCTGAACATGAAGCGGTAAGTCTGCACGAGCTTGTTCGGCGGCCGCGCTTCGATGACTTCGCCATCGATGATGATCTCCGGTAAACCCAACTGCCGCATCTCCTGCGTGCTATGGCAGCGGAAGGCGCCGCCGGCGCGCAGGTCGTACTCCGACGTGGCGCGATAGCCGTATTGAGTCGTCCACTCGGGCGTGGTGATGGCGTCCCAGATCGTCGCCGCGGGTGCCTTGATGTACACCTCGAAGACTTTGGTGACGGGGCTTTGCGGAGTCAGGCTTTCTTTCGTACCGGGAGGCATTTCTTACTCTCCAATTCTGTCTTGAGGTTCACGAGCGCCGACACCTGGCGCTCCGTGTATTTGTCGATCCATCGGTCGTGCAGCAGCCGAATCGGGATGGAATTCAGGAAGTGCAGCTTTTCGCGGCCGGTGCGCCGCGTCACGACGAGACCCGCGTTCTCCAGCACGCGCAGATGCTTCATTACTCCGAAGCGCGACATCTCCAGTTCGGATTCCAGTTCGGTCAGCGTCTGGCCATCGCGCGCGAACAGCAGGTCGAGCAGGAAACGCCGCGTCGTATCCGCCAATGCCTTGAACACGAGGTCGTCGTCCATGTAAATAAAATACGTGACCATAAGGTCACATGTCAAGCGGCGCTGCGCGATCGCGTGTGAAGTCGCTGGGGTTTTGTGTTTTCATATTGCTGCAGCCTTGCACCTGTAGCATTCAGCACGCGCAGTATCCGGCCAAGGAGTGACGATGAAATCCACGTTGGCGTCTGCAACCACGGCTGCGATTCTCGCAATCGCGCTATCGCAAAGTGTCTACGCAAAGACGCTCGACATCTACTTCATCGACGTCGAGGGCGGCCAGTCCACTCTGCTCGTCACGCCGGGCGGCGAGACTCTGCTCATCGACACGGGGTTTGCGGCTGACGGCAAGAGTCCATTCAAACCCGGCGATCCTGCCAAGGCGCGTGACGCCAATCGCATCCTCGCCGCCGCACGCGATGCCGGCGTCAAGCAGATCGACTATCTGTTGATCACGCATTTTCATGACGATCACGATGGCGGTGTTACCGAGCTGTCGCAATTGATGCCGATCCGCACTTTCATCGACCATGGGAACATGACGCCCGAAGCGCAGCGAGACGACACACGCTCGGTGAACGCGTTCAACGCTTACAAGGCGGTCCGCGACAAAGGTCATCACCTCGAACCGAAGCCCGGCGAGCGTCTGCCGTTGCAAGGCATCGAGGCCACGGTCGTGAGCGCGGCGGCCGCGACGATCGCCAAGCCGCTCGCCGGCGCCGGCAAGAGCAATCCTGCATGCGGTCCATCTGGATTGCCGGCAGCCGATCCATACGAAAATCCTCGCTCCACGGGCATCGTCGTCCAGTTCGGAAAATTTCGCTTCCTCGACCTGGGTGATCTCAGCGGCCCGCCGCTGTTCGCGCTGGCTTGTCCGCAAGACCTCATAGGTTCGGTCGACGCCTATCTCGTCGCGCATCACGGCGGCGCGGATTCGGCCGAGCCTGCCACCTTCGCTGCGTTCGAGCCGAGAATCGCCGTCATGAACAACGGCGTGAAAAAAGGTGGCGCGCCGCAGACCTATGAACTCCTCCACAAGATCGAGGCATTGCAGGACGTGTGGCAACTGCATCGCTCGGAATCCGCCGGCAAAGAAAACTTTGCCGCGGATCGCATCGCCAACCTGGACGAATCCACCGCGCACTGGCTCAAGCTCAGCGCCAGCGAAGACGGCTCGTTCGTCATGCTGAACGGACGCACCGGCGAGGCAACCCGCTATCCGGCGAGATGACCTCGCAGCCGACTGCTTGGGAACCGGGCTTGGTAACGAAACGTTCGCTACGTAGGCTCATCAATGGAGTGGTCCCATGTCATTCGGTCTCTACATCGTGGGATACGTCATCCTGATCGTCGGCTTGGCCGTCGGTGCGAATCTGCTGAACGTGCCGCCGCAATGGATCGGCGTGGGTGCGTTGTGTCTGATTGGCATCGCCATCGTGCACGGCGTCACGGTCACGCGGCAGAAAGATCCCGCTTCCTGAGCCGCGCCGCGGTTTTCTTTCCTCGTCGGACCTGCATCTAAGTTTCCGCGCCGCGGATTCGCTACGATCTGCGCCTATTCATGGGCGCGATTAATGGTTTCCCTGCTGATTCTCCCGTGAATACAGCCTTTGCCTGAGGTGCGCAGCGCGCCCGAAGCAAGTTTCCCGTTTGCAGTGTTCACAACCAATGTCTGCCTTGCTCGAGTTGTTGCCCGATCTGGTGTTTCTGATGCGGCGCGATGGCAGCGTCGTTACTCATGTCGGCGGACACGGTGTCCCGGACCTGCGGTGGGGCGGCGCCCGTGGGGAAGCTGCCTGGTCGGACTCCTCAACGGCGCTCATTAAGCAGCTCGTGCGCCAGAGCCTCGCGCGGCGCGCGCCTGTCGAGGCGAGATTCCAGGAGCAGGGGCGCGACTACGAGGTGCGCGTCACTCCACAAGGGCCGGACAAAGCCATCGGCGTAGTCCGGGCGATGTTGCCTGGCTCACGCGACGACTCGACTGAAGCGAATGGCGAGCGTCCCCGGCCGGAGCTGGACCGTCGCGGATTCCTCAAGCACCTGCGCGAATCCATGTCGGTCGCCGCCTTGCGCGAGCGGCCGCTCGCGGTGGCGGTGCTGTATGTCGAAGGTGTTCAGGACATCGCGCAGGTCATCGGCGCTCGTGTGGCCGAGCAGATCATGAGCACAGCAATCCAGCGGCTTGCGGCACTGACTGATAGTGACGCCGGGATGCAGCCACAGTGGTATCTGGGCCAGCTTGGCGAAAATGTCCTGGCGCTGGTGATGGACACGTCCGATCGGGATGCCATCGAGGCCTGTGTCGCGCGCATTTGTGCGAGCTTGCGCGAGTCGATCGATTCAAGCGGCACGGAATTCCGACTGACGCCCTACGCCGGCGTCGGCATTCTCGGCCTCGACGCGTCATCACCCAAAGTATTGCTGGATCACGCGCGTACCGCAGCCACGGAAGCGCTCCGTGCAGCCTCCGACAAAGTCTTCTTCTACAACGATACGCTGCAGGTGCAAGCGCTCGCGCGGCTCGACCTGGCCACGGAATTGCGCGATGCCATCGCGAACCGGGATATCCGCTTTCGTTACGTCGGCCGCTACGACCTGGCGACCGGGAAGCTCGCGGCTTGGATGGGTTACCTGCGCTGGCAGCATCCGCTGCGCGGCAACATCCCTCCCGCGGAATTCCTGCGTCTAGCCGGCACCACCGGGCTCGCATTGACGCTGTCGCGGGCCGCGTTGCAATCGTTCAGCGAGGATTGCACGACATTGCTGGCGCAGTGCGAGCCGGACGTGCGCATTTCTTTCGGCGCGCTGCGCGACCACGTCGCGCACGAAGATTTTCTTGCCGATACGCAGCGCATGCTGGCCGGGCAGTCACTGCCGGCGGAGCGCCTCGAACTGCGAATTTCGGAAAAGACTTTCGTGACGCGCGATCCCGGCGACTTCCGCTCGCTGCAGCGGCGTGGCGTTCAGCTCGTCGTCGATGAGGCAGGACGCGGCATGAGTTCGCTCGTGTCGCTGGCGAGCGCGCCGATATGGGGATTGCAGCTTGATCGCGCGTGGGTCGCGGCGGCACGCAGCGACGAAGTTGCGCGCAAAGTGTGCCGTGCCGCTATTAGCATGGCGACGTCGCTCGGTCTCACCTCCATCGCCACAGGCATCGACGACACTGCGCAGCGCGATGCACTACTTCAGATGGGCTGCCGCTACGGCAGCGGCGATCTGTATGCCCCAAGTGCGTCGGACATAACGGACTGCGCCAGCGCCGCCTGAATCGGATCGGTATACAGCGGTTCGATTTGACACCTCGTTATGAGAGCTGCGTCGCAGGGGCATGCGTGCTTGTGTCGCTTGCCGCCGGGCCGGCCGCGACCCGCCCGTAGTCAAATGCGCTCCGACGGTACACAACCGTTCCGACTTCGAGAGACACAATGCGAGTTCATGCGATTTCCCTGCTGGTGATGGTCCTGGCGAGCACCGGCATCGAAGCCGCGCCGTCGTCGCCTGCCGAAGCTCCGGCTGCGGCGGTCAATCCGTCCGCGTCGCTCTTTATCGTGCAGGGAACGTCGACAGACGCTGCGCAGCGCAGCGTGCGCGGCGTGGGCGCTGAAGTGCGACGTGAGCTTGGCGTCATCAACGCAGTGTCGGCATATCTCACGCCTGCGCAAGCGGAACTGCTGCGCGCCGCGCCGGGCGTACGCATGTTCCAGGATCGTGCCCTGAGCACGAGCGGTTTACTGAGCTTCATTAAGTCGACGACGAACTCTCTGGATTCGACCTTGGCGAAGACCTCGACCGTGCAAGTCGTTAGCCAGGTAACGACGCCCGTCATATCGACCGTAGTGACGAATCCCCTGGTGAGCACCGTGACCTCGCCGCTCGTAACATCGCTGAGCTCCCAGGCGAGCTTGACGGACGGTGCCGGCGTCAATGGATTGAACCTGCTTTACGAAACGAATTACCCGGCACTGATCGGCGCAGACTCGCTGCAGCAGGCGGGCATCACCGGCAAGGGCGTGACCATTGCCGTGCTCGATACCGGCTTGTGGCAGGGCGTGAGCGAGAACTACGGCGCGCGCATTCTCGCGTCCATCGACCTCGTCAACGACAGTTCGACTCCGGGAATGAGCGATCCTTACGGCCACGGCACTCACGTGACTGCCATCGCGGCCAGCGGCGCGCAGAATCTGGCCGGCGGCTATCTGGGCATCGCGCCGGGTGCGAACGTCGTCGTCGTGCGTGCGTTCGACGGCCAGGGCGGCGGTCGCTATGCGGACGTGATCGCGGGCATGAACTGGATCGTCGCGAATCGCCTCAAGTACAAGATTCGCGTGCTCAATCTTTCGTTCGGCGCGCCGCCGCAGTCGAACTACTGGGACGATCCGCTCAACCAGGCCGTGATGGCGGCCTGGAAGGCGGGCATCGTCGTGGTGGTGTCGGCGGGCAACGAAGGCCCGCACGCCATGACCATCGACGTGCCGGCCAATGTGCCCTACGTCATCACTGTCGGCGCGCTCACCGACAGCAACACGCCGTACGATCCGTCGGACGACAAGCTCGCCTCGTTCTCCTCCACCGGCCCGACCTACGAAGGCTTCGTGAAGCCCGAGATGATCGCGCCGGGCGGCCACATCGCCGCGTCGATGTCGAGCAGCAGCTATCTCGCGAACATCGATCCCAACTCCATGCACGTCGGCCAGCAACTGTTCACGATGTCGGGCACGTCGCAGGCCGCTGCGGTGACGACGGGCGTCGTCGCGCTGATGCTGCAGTCCGATCCGACGCTCACGCCCGACATGGTGAAGTGCCGCCTGCTCGCCTCGGCGCGCCCCGCGGTCACCACGCAGGGCAAGCTGGCGTACAGCGTGTTCCAGCAGGGCGCAGGCTTGATCAACGCAGTTGCCGCAGTGAACGGCACGGCCACCGATTGCGCCAACCGCGGTCTCGACATCGCTGCGGATCTCGACGGCCGCGCGCACTTCGGTGGACCCGCGAACGTCGACGCCGCGGGCAACTACTACGTGATGGACATGGCCGGTTCGACGTGGGGCAACACGCTCGGCTCGGACGGTTACACATGGTCGAAGGGCTACACCTGGGACCAGGGGTACGCATGGAGCGAGGGCTACACCTGGAGCAAGGGTTACACCTGGTCGAAAGGCTATACCTGGAGCAAGGGCTACACCTGGTCGAAGGGTTACACCTGGAGCAAGGGCTATACCTGGAGCAAGGGCGTGTCATGGTGGGACGCACCGCCGAGCGGCGCGTCGCTCACCCGTCCGGCCTCGGTCGCCTCCTGGGTGCCGAACGAATAGCGGGAACTGTGACGCACTTGGTGCCGGTTGCGCCCGGCGCCGCCAATTCCTCCAAGTGAGTCGGCGCGCGGGTGCAGCGAAATACGGCATTTTATGCCCGTGAATGCCAATAAACCGGCGGGCGCAGGGCGCGCACCGCTGCTTGCACTACTCGGATGGATTCTCGCAGCCGCAGGGACACTTCAGGCATCGATCGCTGACGCGGCCGATGCTCCTCCCCTCATTCTCGAACATCTCACCGCGGCCGACGGCCTGCCGCAGGCCACAGTCATGGCGACGCTGCAGGATTCGCAGGGCTTCGTCTGGCTCGGCACCGAAGATGGGCTGGTGCGTTTCGACGGACATGAGCTGCATCGCTACGCCTACTCGCGCACCGAGCCTGACTCGCTGCCCGGCAATTACATCCGCGGCATCGTCGAGGACGCGCAGCACGATCTGTGGATCGCGGTAAAGGACGCCGGCCTCGCGCGCTGGAATCGTCGCTCCGACACCTTCACCATCTTTCGCCACGACGCGACCGACCCCAACTCGCTCGCGAGCGATGTGGTGCGAACGGTGCTCATCGACACGCGCGGCCGCATCTTGATCGGCACGAACGACGCGGGCGTCGACATTCTCGATTCCGCTACGGGACGCATCGAACACTTGCGCCATGCGTCGGGTGACGCGGATTCGTTGAGCAGCGATCGCATCTTCTCTGTGTCGCTCGCGCGTTCGGGTGCGATCTGGATCGGCACCGACGCCGGACTTGACCGCTGGCAGCCTGAGACCCGCACGCTGACGCACTTCGGCGCAGCGTTGCGCGGCAAGGAAATCTCGCAAGTGCTGGAAGAGGCGAGCGGCGTCGTGTGGGTCGGCAGTTTCGACGCGGGCGTCACGCGTCTCGACAGCAACGGCAACGTGCTCGAATCGTTCCGCCACGACGGGAAGCGTCCCGACTCGCTCAGCAGCGACGACGTCCGCACGCTCCTCGAAGACCGCGCCGGCCATTTGTGGATCGGCACTGTGGATGGCCTGGACCTGCTCGACCGCTCGAACGGCCGCTTCAGCCACTACCGCCACGAAGCGAACGACGTAGATTCTCTGCGCGACTCCTACATCATGTCGCTGTACCAGGATCGTGCCGGGCTCGTCTGGATCGGCACGCGCACCGGTGGCGTGAGCCGCTGGAATCCGCGCAGCTGGGAACTCGGCGCCAACCGGCCGTCGTGGCTGGGCAGCGAACCCGTCATCGCATTCGCCGACGCGCCCGACAATCGGTTGTGGATCGCTTCGATCGGCGCAGGCCTCGTCCAGTTCGACGCGGCCCGCGGCGAGATGACGCCATTCGACAAGATCGTCGGCAGGCGCGATGCGCTCGGCGGCGCGCTCGCGATGTCGCTGCTGCGCGATCATCTCGGCGCGTTATGGATCGGTACGATGCAGCATGGCTTGAAAAAGCTGGGCGCGGACGGCCGCATCGAATCCTTCGCCGTCGCTCCCGGCGATCCGCGCGCCACCAGCGCGCCCGGCATCATGACCGTCGTCGAAAGCCGCAGCGGCCAGATCTGGATCGGCACCTACGGCGGCGGCGCGAACGTGCTCGATCCGGTCACGGGCACGATTCGCCAGTTGCCGTTCGGTGCGGCGCCGGGCGCGATCAGCGCACCCAACGTCACGTCTTTCGCCGAAGATGCGCGCGGCAACGTCTGGATCGGCACCGACGGCGGCGGACTCAACCTGGCGCGCGCCGACGGCGGCGTCGTCAAAGTATTCCGCCGCGATCCGCGCGATGCGAACAGCTTTCCATCCAACTCGGTGTATGCGCTGGCGATCGACGCAGCGGGTCGCGTCTGGGCCGCCACCGACGGCGGCGGACTCGTCGGCATCGTCGGTTCGGCCGATGCACCCGACGCAATCCGTTTCGATGTGGTGGGTCGCGCGGAGGGCCTGGGCGACACGCTCTACGGCGTCGTTCCCGATACGGCTGGCAATCTCTGGCTCAGCGGCAATACCGGCTTGATGCGTTTCAATCCCGACACGCGCGCCATCAAGACCTATCATCGCGAGCATGGCTTGCAGGGCGAGGAGTTCTCTTCCGGCGCCTACTACCGCACGCGCAACGGCCTGCTGTGTTTCGGCGGCCCGGGCGGCTTCAATATTTTCAATCCGTTCAACCTCACCGAGAACCGGCAGCCGCCACGCCTGGCGATGACGGGCGTCTCGGTGCTCGGCGTGCGACAACAGACAGCGACACCGTCCTGGCTGCTCGACCACGTCGCGCTCGACTATCGCGGCAACATCGTGTCGCTGGATTTCGGCGTGCTCGATTTCACTTCGCCGCGACACAATCGTCTGGCGTATCGCATGCCTGGCCTGGCCGACCAGTGGATCGACCTGGGCGCGCAGCGGCGCATCACGCTCACCAATCTCGGCGCCGGCGACCATGTGCTCGAAGTGCGCGCGTCGAGTTCGGACTCGGTGTGGAGTCCCGAGCCGCTCGCGGTCACCATCCATCGCGATGCGGCGCCGTGGAGCTCGCGCTGGGCATATGCCGCCTATGCGCTGCTCGCGTTGGGCCTGGTGCTCGCGCTTACCCTGCGACAGCGCCGCAAGTTCCAGGAGATGGCACAGGCGCGCGAGCGACTCGAATCCGAAGTGCAGCTGCGCACGCGCGAGCTGGTCGACAGCAACCGGCAACTGGCGGAGGCGGCGCGCGCCAAGAGCGACTTCCTCGATCGCATGAGCCACGAACTGCGCACGCCGATGAACGGCGTCGTCGGCATGACCGAACTGCTGTCGCGCACCGCGCTGTCGGCGACGCAGACACATCTCACCAAGACCATTCGTTCGTCGGCGCAGATCCTGCTGCAGATCGTCAACGACTTGCTCGACCTGTCGAAGATCCGCGCCGGCAAGGTGATGCTCGAAGCGCTGCCCATCGATCTGGGTCAGGTGCTCGAAGAATGCACCAGCCTGTTCGCCGGTGCGGCTCAGGCCAAGGGTATCGAACTCATCGTGTGCCCGCCGCTGCGCACCGACCGCATGCTGCTCGGCGATCCGCTGCGCGTGCGGCAGATACTGATGAACCTGGTCGGCAACGCGGTCAAGTTCACTGCTCAAGGCGAAGTGGTCGTGCGTGCCGACATCGAGAGCATCGAGGCGGACCGGGCCACCGTGAGAATCAGCGTCGCTGACACCGGCATCGGCATGGACGCGGCCGCGCTGAATCGTATCTTCGAGCCGTTTTCGCAGGCGGACGAAACCACGACGCGCAAGTTCGGCGGCACCGGCCTGGGCCTGTCGATCTGCCGCGAACTCGCCGATCTGATGCAAGGCAGGATCACAGTCGACAGCAAACCGCAGCTCGGCTCCACGTTCAGTCTGTCGCTACCGCTCAAAGTCGGCGCGGCGGCGGTGTCGACCACCATGCCCCAGCTCGCGGCGCGGCGCGTGCGCATTCTCTCGCGCCGCGTGGCGCTCGGCGAGTCGCTGGCGCGCCACGCGGCGTCGTTGGGCATGACGGTTGCGGGTGAAGCTGCGGTCGCCGACGTGATCGTGCTGGACGTCAGCAGCCATCTCAACGAACTGAGGTTCATGCTCGCCGCGCAGGCACAACGCGCGCCGCTGGTCGTCGTCGCGACGTCGGCGGAAATCGAAACGCACGACCTGCGCGTGCTCATCGACGAACGGCGCATCGTGCTGAAGCCGGTGCACCGCATCGCTTTCCAGGAGGCGCTTGCATCCGCAGCAGGAGCGGAGCTGCCGACATCACAGTTTTCGCGCGTGGCTGCGTCCGCAGAGGAATCCTTCAAAGGGCATGTACTGGTCGTCGAGGACGAGCCGGTCAATGCCGCGGTCGCCGAAGGCTATCTCACGGCGCTCGGCTGCACTTCCGTGTGGGTCAAGAACGGCAAGGACGCCGTGGCCCGCAGCTCGGCCGAACGCTTCGACCTGGTCCTGATGGACTTGAACATGCCGGACATGGACGGGTTCGCGGCGACGGCGCTGATCCGACGGCGTGAAGGCAAAGGAGCGCGCGTGCCCATCGTCGCGTTGACGGCGCACGATGCCGCGAACTATCGGGACAAGTGTCTGCACGCCGATATGGACGACATCCTCAGCAAGCCGTATGCGCTTGAAGACTGCGCCCGCTTGCTGCGGCGCTGGTCGACACGGCATGCAGAAATTGCCACGCCGGCCCAAGCGGCGAAAGCGGAGCAACGCGGTGGAGCATTGTGGACCATCGATGCCAACGTGGTGGATACCCTGCGCAAACTCCGTGCCGACAAGCAGGTGGATCTTTATTCCCGGCTTATCGAACTGTTCCGCGTCGGTTCCCCGGATTCGCTCGGCAAGTTGCGCGCGGCCTTCGAGTCGCAAGACCTGGTGCTGGCCGCGGCGATCTGTCACAAGTTTGCCGCCGCATCCGCCAATGTCGGCGCGCTGGAATACGCCAAGGCGGTTCGCGGCCTGGAACGGTTGTGCACGGCGGGTGAAGCGGCAAAGGCGCTGCAGTTGCACGACGAACTACAGGCGGCGCATGCGTCGCTACTCGACGCACTGCTCGACCGCACGTTGCGAGCCAGCGCATGAGCACTGCAACCGGGTCACGCCCGCCGCCCCTGGCCATCATTGCCGACGATGAGGATCTCGGTCGTCTGCTGTTGGCCGAATCCGTCGGCGTCGTCGGGCTCGAAGCGCTCACCTTCGACAACGGCATCGACGCGCTCGCCGCCGCGCTGCAGCAGCCTGTCACGATCGTGCTGCTGGACGTGGACATGCCGGGGATGGATGGCTACGTGGTGTGCCGCCGCCTGCGCGACGATCCGCGCTTTGCGACCGTGCCCATCGTGATGGTGACCGGGCACGAGGATTCCGAGGCGATCACGCTGGCGTTCGAGGCGGGCGCGACGGACTTCATCTCCAAACCGGTGAACTGGGCGCTGCTGCCGCGCCGGCTCGAATACATCCTGCGCAACGCCGCCGCGGCCGAGCACATCGAGCGGCTCGCATATTTCGATCAGCTCACCGGCCTGCCGAACCGGCAGCGCTGCATGGCCACGGCGGAGCTGATGTTCGCCGACGGCCAGCGCGTGTCGGAATGCGTCGCGGTGCTCTGCCTGGATCTGAACAGTCTCAAGCGCGTCAACGATACGTTCGGCCACGCGATGGGCGATGCGGTGCTGAAGGCTTTCGCGGAGCGTCTGCGGCTGACGGTGGACGAGTTAGGCATTGCGCCAGAGCGGCTCATGGTCTCGCGCTTCGGCGGCGACGAATTCGTGATCGTCGTGCGCGACATGTTCGCCCGCTCGCGTGCCATCCAGATCGCCAATCTGTGTTGCGAAGCGTTCAAACAGCCCATCACGCATGACGCGCTCGAGTTCTACTCGTCGCCCAGTGTCGGCTTTGCCATCTATCCCGACGACGGCATCGATGTGGCGACGGTATGCAAATTCGCGGATACGGCGATGTACCAGGCACGGGCGAGCGGCAACGGCGCAGTCGCCGCGTACACACCCGCAATGAGCAGCCGCATGCGCGACTGGCTCGAACTCGAAGGCCGCTTGCGCCGCGCCGTCCACAACGACCTGTTGAACCTGGTGTTCCAGCCGAAATTCCGGTTGAGCGACGACAAGCTCGTCGGCGTCGAGGCATTGCTGCGCTGGCGCGATGCGGAGTACGGCGACGTCTCACCGATCCGATTCGTGGAGATCGCCGAAGACAGCGGCCTGATCCTGGACATGAGCGGCTGGGTGGTGCGCGCGGTCTGCCGGCAATTGCGCAAGTGGCTCGACGTTGGTATTGCCATCCCGGTGGCCATCAACATCTCGGGCAAGGAGCTGCTGCACGGCGACCCGGCGCGGCTGGTCGAGACCGAGGCCGCCGCGGCCGGCGTGCCCACCTCACTGATCGAGATCGAGCTCACCGAATCGCTGCTGATCAAGGACTCGACGACCGTGCAGAACACGTTGAAGCGGCTGCGCCAGCTTGGCTGCCGGATAGCGCTCGACGATTTCGGCACCGGCTATTCCTCACTGGCTTACATCACGCGCTTTCCGCCCGACCGCATCAAGATCGACAAGGCCTTCGTGCACGATGTCGACCGCTCCAGCCCCAACGCAGCCATCGCGAACGCCATCCTGTCGCTGGCGCAGAGCCTGAACCTGACCGTAACCGCGGAAGGTGTCGAGCGGCGCGAGCAGTTGGAATGGCTGCGCGCGCGAGGCTGCCATGAAGTGCAGGGCTTCTTGTTGTCCAGGCCGCTGTCGGCGGCGGACCTGGAAGCGAAGTTCTTCCGCAACGACGCTGAGGAATCGGCATTGTCGCAGCCCAAGGTCTCCTGAGCGCTTAGTCCCACCACGCAACAGGTCGGCGGGCATACCGGTTCTGTGCAACTGCGCCGGGAGTTGCCAACAGCAGCAAATCCGCTCACGCTCGCAGCTGTCATGGACTCACTTACCGATCTGTTACAACGCGCCCGGCAAGGCGATCAGGATGCCCGCGAACACCTGTTCGCAGTGGCCTACGAGGAATTGCGCAACCAGGCCCGTGCCCAGTTGCGCGGCGGCGGGCACAATACGTTCCTCGACACCACGGTGCTGGTGCACGAAAGCTTTCTCAAATTCATTCAGGCGGGCCAGCTCCATACCGGCGACCGCGGCCACTTCTTGGCCTATGCGGGTCGCGTCATGCGTTCGGTCATCGTCGAATTCGTCCGCAAGCGCCAGACCGAGCGCCGCGGCGGCGACGCCGTGCACGATGCGCTCGACACGCAGCTCGCCGAGAACCTGCACGCCAGCGACGCTGCAATCATCAAGATCAACGAAGCCCTGCAGTCCTTGCAGGACGTCGACGCCCGGCTGGTGCAGGTGGTGGAAATGCGTTTCTTCGCCGGTATGACCGAAGCTGAAGTGGCCGAGGCGCTGGGCATCGCCGACCGGGCGGCTTGGCGCGATTGGGAGAAGGCCAAGCTGCTGCTGACGGCGGTCATGCGCTGAATCGCTTCCTGGCCGACGCGCAGCGGCGACAGAACCGGACAGAGATGGGCAGAGCTTAAGCCCGCAGGCGCTGGAGCCCGCGCTGCATGGCGGCGAGCAGCGATTCCTTGAAGGCTTTCGTGTCGGGATGTGCTTTGGCATACGACTTCGTCTGCGCGATCGCCGCATTCACGCCGGCTTTCACCTGGTCCAGGAGCCGGGCGGCGGCGACTTCATTCCTGCCGGTGACCTGGCGGACAAACTTGAGCAGCCGCTTGCGATCTGGAAATGTCTTCGAGCTGGCCAATGTGAGCGCGAGCGTGTCGCGCGGCATGTACGGCGTCGTGGCAATGATGTCGTATGCCGGCGCAAGACGGACTTCGCTTTCCGGATTCGCGTACAGCACGCTGAAGTTCTTCAGATGCGCGTCGCCGTTCTCGATCGTGCAGCAGTACGCCACCAGCAATGCATACTGCTCGCGTGCTTCCGACAAAGCGCTTGCGGAGACGAAGTCGCCGATGCGTTTGGCGATACCCTCATACGATCCGTCATAGCGGCCGTGGGCGCGTCGACCGTCCAGGACGCAGAAATCTTCGCTGCCGAGATAGGCGCCTTGCGTCGTCAGATCGAATCGGTCGACGACCAGGAACCGGCGGTTCTCGGCCAGCCGCACCCGGCTCGTCACGATGCCGGCCGCCGCCGCACCTTGAGTACAGATGAATTCATTGGCGGCGAGTTCGGGATACTCGCCGGCGTCGAACGTCTTCACGATATGAGTGGCGCCGCGATGCATGAGTTTGCCCGGCGCCTTGGCCTCGCGCACGAGCACCTTCGGCTGCACACCTGAAATGCCGGAGTACTTGGCGAATTGCTCCAGCAAGTGCGCAAACAGATCGGTGCTGCCCCGATACTTCAGGATTTCCGCCAAGTCCTGCTGCGGAACATTCTCGTCGAGTTGCGGCTGGGTGGAGTAACGCAGCCGGCCGATCTGCGAAGCGCCGACGATCGACAGCATGTCGAGATCGTCAAACTCGGGAATGGTCTTCGCGAACTGCAGCCTCAGCCGTTCCCGGAGCGCACCTTCCGGCAGATTCATTTCAAAGATGGGGAGCAGGCCCGACATGGAATCGTACTGATCCGCGCGCACCGGCATGGTGAGCGACACAGCGTATTCCGCCGCGCAAGCGGTGCGATAGGTGAAGAGCAGTGTGTCCGCGTCGCGATCGCTGCGATCGAGGCGCCCTGCAAGCGCGGTGCCGGTGAAAACGTTAAGAGCGCCTTTGGTCACCGCGCCGCTCCGCCTGCAGATCCTCGATCGTGGGGCGATTGCGCCGCGGCGTCACGGTGAGCTGGAGGCCGACGAGTTCGAGCAGGCGGGTGAGCTTGCTGACGCCCAATTCCTCGCATCTGCCGCTTTCGAGCGCCGAAATAGTTGCGCGGCTCATGCCCAGTGAGGCGGCGAGCTGGGTCTGAGTCAGGCCGCTGTTGCGGCGGGCTTCGCGCAGCCGCGTTCCGATTTCCGGCAAATCCATGATTTTCTCCTCACCGAGGAGTTATATATGATGCATATGCTGTATGTAAAGGAAAAATGAATCATATATAATGCAAATTTAGCAAATGACCTTCGTGACTTGCCTACTGCACCGCGCCGATGAAATCGCTCTTGCCCAGTTCGACGCCGTTCTGGCGCAGCAGGGCATAAGCCATCGCGGCGTGGAAGTAGAAGTTCGGCAGCGCGAACTTGGTGAGATAGTCCTGGCCTTTGAACTTCAGCGTCAGGCCGGGAAACGTCAGCACGATGTCGCGGGTTTCGGCGCCGACGAATTGCTCGCGCTTCAACCCTTTGAGGAAGTCCAGCGTCTTCGCGATGCGCGCCTTCAGTTCGGGGAACGTGGTTTCGTTGTCTTCGTGCTTGGGGATTTCGATGCCGGCGAGGCGCGCGACCGGGGCCTTGGCGTTGTCGCATGCGATCTGCACCTGCTTGGTGAAGTTCAACATGTCCGCGATCAGGCGCGCGTCGGTGAATGCCTTGGTGTCGAATTTCTTGCGTTCCGCGTAAGCCGCGGCCTTGTCCATCTGGTTGGACAAGTTGGTCAGCGCCAACGTGAGAGCGGGGACGGAAAAATCATATAGCGAGGTGGACATTGGGCACTCCTGGAAGGGAACAGGAGCGCCACTTTACTGCATGGTCGGCGGCTTGCAAGGAGCCATCCTCAACTTATCAATGCGGTTCGTTGTGCCCGACGATGATGCGGCCGTGCAGCGCTTCGACGTCCATATCCGGCTCCATCGACACGACAATCATGAAGGAGCCGGGATCCTGCACATCGAAAATACCGGTGAAGCGTCGCGTCTGCGCCGACTGCCGTACTTCGATCTTCACGGCGTTGTAACGGTTGAACGCTGCTGCGATCTCAACCAGCGTGCTGTTCTTGAAGTAGAGCCGCCGGTGTTTCACTTCGACGGCTTGCGGATCGCGCGGCGTGACGACGCTGCGAATCTGTCCGCGGTCCGCGTCAGTCTGCAGCATTGTGCGCTCGATTCCGAACTGTTTTCCGGCCGGCTCGGCGCTCCTCGATCCGCCCGGCCATGCGAGCATCGTCAGTAAAATGCCTGTGGCAGTGACGCGAGTCGCACGATCTGCCGCACCACTCATGCGGCAGGCATGCCGCGAGATCGCGCTCATCCATCGCTTGCAGCGCTTGTTCGAGTCCCAGCTCGCTCCGAATTCCGCAAGAAAGCGATGCACAATGACCATGTATTCCTCGAAGTCGGCGGTCGCGCCGCAGAAGGATGGATCATCGGGAGATGTGCGAATCGGCAAAATCGGTTCCGGTCACTGGCTGGATACCTTCCTCGATGGATATCGCGCCTGGTTTTGGATGCGACATCGCGCCAACTAGCACGACGACCTTACTGCGCGAATGGGTTACTTCATGACATCGTTCGCTGTATGCAGTGGGCGGGCGCTCAGCCGCGGCTAGTGAGTCTCAGCAGCCGTCCACCGCTGCCGCCCTGTTCATCTTCGAGCAGCCAGATCGCACCGTCTGGACCTTGCTCCACCTCGCGAATGCGCTCGCCCATGTCGAAGCGATCGGCCTCGCGCGCCTTCACGCCGTCGAAACTGATGCGCAGCAACGATTTGGATGACAGGCCACCGATGAAGGCGTTGCCGCGCCATGCCGGGAACTCGCTGCCGGAATAAAACAGCAGTCCGCCCGGCGAAATGACCGGATTCCAGCTCAGCGCGGGCGCCTTGAACTCCGGACGCGTGTCGTGATCGGGAATGACCTTGCCGTCGTAGTGGTCGCCGTTGGAAACGATGGGGTAGCCATAATTGCCGCCGCGCTCCACGAGGTTCAGCTCGTCGCCGCCGCGCGGTCCCATTTCCTGATTCCACAGCCGGCCCTGTGCATCGAAGGCAAGGCCGAGCGGATTGCGGTGGCCGAGCGACCAGATCTGCGCGGTCACGCCGCCTTTAGCGGCGAAAGGATTGTCGGCGGGCACTGAGCCGTCGTCGTTGAGCCGCACGATCTTGCCGAGGTTGGACTGCATGTCCTGCGCCGGATCGAACTGCTGCCGTTCGCCGGAGCTGATCCACAAATGGCCATCGGGCCCGAAGGCAATACGGTGGCCATAGTGGCCTGCGCCTGCAACCTTAGGCACCTGGCGCCAGATCACCTGGAGATTCGCCAGCGCCCCGCCGCCCTGGTCGTCGAGAATCAGCTTGGCGCGGGCAACCGCCGCGCCGCGCGTGTTGCCTTCGCCCGCTTCGGCGTAGCTCAGGTAAATGAAACCGTTGTCTTTGAACTTCGGATGCAGCACGACATCACCGAGTCCTCCCTGGCCCTGGTAGGCGACCGCAGGCACGCCGCTGATATCGTCTGCGGCGCCATCCAGCTTGTACAGTTTCAGCGCCCCTTTCTTCTCCGTGACGAGCAGCCGTCCGTCCGGCAGGAACGTCATGGCCCAAGGCTCGCTGAACTTTACGACCGGTTGCACGACGAACGCTGCGTTGGAGAACGGCCGACTTTGCTTGCTTGCGGATTCGCCACTGCTGCAGGCGCCGAGCAGTAGCGCGGCCAGTGCGAGAACCATTTGGGCTTTCATGTTTCTTGCATCTCGCTAGCGAAATCACGTGGCCGGCGCGGACCAGCCGGTCTTCGTCGCCTTGAATTCGGGCAGCGCCTCGCAGCGTTCCAGGAACGCGTACAGCGCAGGGTAGGGCGTGGACTGCGGTTTAAGGCCGACGACGGATTCGGTCAGGAACGTGAGCACGCAGCCGGTGGTGATGTCGGCCTGGGTCACGCGTTCCTCGATGAGCCATGGCTGCTGGCCGCGCATGGCGACGTGCTTTTCCAGCTCGGTGAGCGCGCCGTGCATCTGAGTCTTGACGCGGTCGAGCCAGGGCTCGTGGCGCTTCTCGGCGGGGCGGAACACGCGTTCGTAAATCTGGTCACGGCCCTTCTCGGCCGCGCCGATCGACAGCGCCATGACGCGCAACGTCTCGCGCCGGGCCGGGCCGGCAGGCGGCAGCAGCGCGCGGTCCGGCCCGACGAGTTCGTCGAGATAATCGAGAATGGCCGCCGAGTCGGTCAGTGCGTCGCCGTCGTCCAGCACCAGCGTTGGCACGCGGCCCAGCGGGTTGTACTGGCGGATGCGGTCGAAGTCCTTGCCGACGGACCAATTGGCATGTTCGAAGAGCAGGCCCAGCCGCTTCATGCTGACGGCGACGCGCCGGACGAAGGGTGAATCGAACATGCCGATGAGCATCATGCAGCGGACTCCCGCGATCAGAACGCCACGCTGCCCTCGGCCGCGTCGCAGCTCAGGTCCAGCACCCCTTTCTCGCGCACCTGCGAAACACCCGACGCACAACCGCCCAGCGCGAGCGTGTTTGCGCACAGCGCAATTGCGATTCGATTGGACATGCTCCTGCTCCTTGGACGGCGACGGCGGCATGGTAACCCAGCTGCACGGTTCGTTGCAGGTGGCTGGTGGAGCAGATAGCGGGGCGTTGGCAGCCTGCGCGGCTCGTTCGCGCACATGAGCAGCATTCGGCCGTGCGGTATAAAGTAGCCGCCCGGTCCGGCTTCATAACAATTGATATGAGCTTCAACCTGAGCCACTGCTTCGACGAGGGTGTCGCCATCGACATGGGCGCGCAGATCGTCGTGCTCAGCCACAACGCCACGCGCGTCGCAGGCGCAAAGTTCCGGGGAACCGAATGAGCGCCGACTATCCCGGATTGCGCAGCAAGATGACCTGGCGGCTGATCGTGCCGCTGGCGGCGCTGTCGTTCCTCAACTCCATCGATCGCGTCAACGTCAGCTACGCCGCCGTGAGGATGATGCCCGACGTCGGGCTCACGCCGCTCACGTATGGGTTCGGGATCAGTTCCTTCTTCATCGCCTATCTGATTTTTCAGTATCCGCATGCGGCGCTGCTCGGCAAGTTCGGCGCACGGCGCTGGTTGTCCAGCTCGGTGTTCGCGTGGGGCGTGATCGGCTCCGGCATGGCGTTCATCAACGACGCAACCACGTTCTACGTGATGCGCTTCCTGCTCGGCGTTGCCGAGGCGGGCCTCGCGCCCGGCATGACGTACTACATCAGCCAATGGATGCCACGAAAATTTCGCGCGCTCGGCGTGGCCGTCGCGCTCGCGTCGGTGCCGCTCTCGATGGTGGTCGGCGGACCGCTATCGGGTTGGCTGATGGATCAGGCAAATCCCATCGGTATGTCGGGGTGGCGCTGGATGTTCCTGCTACAGGGCCTGCCGATTCTGATCGCCGCATTCGTCGCCTACGTCTACTTCGTCGATCGCATGGAGCAGGCGCGCTGGCTCACGCCCGGCGAGAAGGAATGGCTCGCCGCCGAACTCGCGAAGGACCGCAGCGCCAGCGATTCCGTAGGCGTGGCGCGCATCAGCGACGTTGCCGGCAATCCGCGCGTGTGGCTGTGCGCATTGGTATGGTTGTGCATCATGACGGGCGCATACGGGATGGTGTTCTGGCTGCCGCAAGTTATCAGCCAGATTGCGCCGGGCCACAGCAATCTTGAGATCGGCATCATCAGCGCGTTGCCGCAAGCGGGCGTGATGATCGGCATGCTGGTGAACGCGTGGCATTCCGACCAGACGCAGGAGCGCGTGTGGCATGTGGGACTCGCCGCTTTGCTGGCCGGCGTGTGCTTGTCGCTCGCATCCTTCGCTGGCGCAAGTATGCTTGCGTTACTGTTCCTGATTGGAATGGGTTTCGGTCTGGGCGCGTCGCAAGGCGCGTTCTGGGCCATTCCGACGACGTTGCTGCAAGGCCGGTTCGCGCTCGCCGGCATCGCGCTGATCAACATGTCCGGTACGCTGGGCGGTGTCGTCGGGCCGGCGCTGACCGGCGCCGTCCGCAACCGCACCGGCTCGTTCGCCGCGTCCATTCTCATGCTTGGCCTGCTGCTCATCGCCGCGTTCGGCTTGTTGATGGCGTTGCGTGCATTGCGGCCGGCGAAAATCCTCCGCGAGGAGCAATTCACATGAACCAGCCCACGCTGCAATTCGCTTTCCGCGTGCGTCTCGATTTCGAGCCGGGGCCGCGGTTGCGCTTCAACATTCCTGCCGGTGGCGTACGCGGCTTTGTCGCGCTCATCGGCGGGGAAATCACCGGGCCGCGCCTGACCGGCCGCGCCGTGCCCCACAGCGGCGGCGATTGGCCGCTGATCTGGCCGAACGGCGTCATCGAGTTCAACGCGCATTACCTGCTGGAGGCCGCCGACGGCACACCTATATATGTGCGCAACCGCGGCTTCGCCCATGCGCCGCCGGAAGTGCAGCCGCGCCTGAATCGCGGCGAGCCCGTCGATCCCGCCGCGAACTATTGCCGCCTGGTGCCCACCTTCGAAACCCCGCCGGGTGTGCACGATTGGATGACGCGCACCGTGTTCGTGGGTTGCGGCGAGAAGCACGCGGCGCATACTTTCTTCGACTACTACGAAGTGCTGTAACGGAGTCGTCCGCGATGCTTGCTGCCATCTGCCACCAGTTCGGTGCGCCGGAAGATTTGAAGATCGAATCGGTGCCGACGCCCACCGCGGGCCCGGGGGAGGCCGTCGTGAAAATCCACGCAGCCGGTGTCAATTACGCCGACCTGCTGATGGTCGCCGGCACTTACCAGGTCAAGCCGCCGCTGCCGTTCATTCCGGGCCTGGAGTTCGCGGGCGTCGTGACCGAACTCGCCCCCGACGTGAAAGGCTGGCGCGTGGGGGATCGTGTCATGGGTGCGCCGCTGCAAGGCGGCAGCTTCGCCGAGTACATCCGCATGCCCGCCGAACGGCTGTTTCGCGTCCCGGCGGAAATCTCCTTCGATCTCGCCGCGGGCTTTCTCGTCGGCCACGGTACAGCCGGTTTCTCGCTGCAAAATCGCGCGCGCTTGCAGCGCGGCGAGACTGTGCTCATCACAGGCGCGGGCGGCGGTGTCGGCGTCGCGGCGGTCGGCGTCGCGAAGCGCATGGGTGCATTCGTGATCGCAGCGGCGGGTTCGGCGGACAAGCTCGCCGTCGCCACGGCACACGGCGCCAATGCCACCGTGAACTACACGACGGAAGATATGCGCGAGAAGCTCAAAGCGATCACGTCGGGACGCGGCGTCGACGTGGTGCTCGACGTCGTGGGCGGCGCGCCGTTCGAAGCAGCGCTGCGTTCGACCGCGCCCTGGGCGCGTGTCGTCATCGTGGGATTCGCGAGCGGCGACATCCCGCGCATCCGCGCCGAATACCTGCTGGTGAAGAATCTCACCGTGCTCGGCTCGGGCTTCGGCGGTGCGATTGCGTACTATCCCGCCATCGCGCGCGAGACCATCGATGCGCTGTTTGCGTTGAACAAGGCCGAACCGTTCCGCTCGGAAGGGGCGACCCGCCTCGGTCTGGACGGCGTGCCATCAGCTCTGCGGCGCATTGCGAATCGCGACGTGGCGGGAAAGCTGGTGATCAAGCCGGAGCTGCTGGCATGAATCTCCGCGCGCATCACACGTTTCCCGGCGAATGCGAGACGGTCACAATCCTAGTTCGCTCAGTGAAGGATGATCCGCGGGACGCGGTCCGTGTGCCCAGTGATATTTGCGCTCGCTCTCCTTGATCGGCGCATCGTTGATGCTGGCGATGCGCACGCGCATCAGGCCCTGCTCGTCGAACTCCCAGTTCTCGTTGCCGTAGCTGCGAAACCATTGGCTGCTGTCGTCGTGCCATTCGTACGCGAAGCGCACCGCGATGCGGTTGGCATGGAAACTCCACACTTCCTTGATCAGGCGGTAGTCCAGTTCGCGATTCCACTTGCGCGTCAGAAACGCTTCGATGGCCGCACGGCCCTGCAGAAACTCGGTGCGGTTGCGCCAGCGGCTGTCGGGCGTGTAAGCGAGCGCAACGCGCGCGGGATCGCGCGAATTCCAGGCATCCTCCGCCATGCGTGCCTTCTGCGCGGCGGTCTCGGCGGTGAACGGCGGAAACGGGGGACGGCTCATGCGGCAATCTCCGTGTTGATTGAATGGCCGACGGCGGATAGTAACGCCGCCGCCGGCGGCCGCCGCGAACCGCTCAAGCGTCGGGGACGGCGCGCGGCGGCAAGGGCAGCGAGCGCAGCCACTGGATGACCTGCTCGACGTTGTCGAGACGATACTTCGCCTGCGTCGCGCCGTCGTCGCCGACGCGGATCGACAGGCCGTCGAGCGCGTTCACCATAGCGAAGCCGTCTTCATCGGTGACGTCGTCGCCAATGAATACGGGCAGGCGGCCGGCAAAGGGTGCGCTGCGCATGAAGGCTTGCACCGCGCCGCGTTTGGAATAGCCGGCGGGGCGGATTTCGAAAACGAACTTGCCTCGATGCAGCTCGAAGCCGTTGCCCGCGCGGGCCAGCAGTGCGGCGAGATGGTCGTGCACCGGCGCTTCGAGCTGGGGCGCGCGCCGGTAGTGGACGGCGAGCGCATACAGTTTGTCTTCGAACAAAAGATCGGGATAGTCGCGCAGCCATTCGACCAGTTCCTCCTTCACCGCGACGAGCCGCAGCATGTCCACCTGCGGACGGACCATGCAACCCGTCGTGTCGCGGCGTTCGCAGCCGTGCACGCCGGACGCGGTGAACTGAAACGGAGTGAACAGCTCGTCCAGCGAGGCGACGCTGCGGCCGCTCACCAGCGCGAGCGCTCCGTCCAGGCGCACCGACAGTTCGTTGAGCATGGTTTTGAGCGACGGCGGCACGACGACGGCGTGCGGGGTGTCGGCGATCTCGATCAGCGTGCCGTCGACGTCGAGAAAGAGCGCCAGGTTGCTGTCGGGAATGGCGGGAATCGGCATCGCCGCACGCTACAGCCCTTTGCGGCAACACTCAACCCCGGCATGCCGCGCGGCCTGCCAACTATGTTACGTTCGCGCGCATCCCATCGCGTTGGAGCCGGTATTGTCCGAGCCGCAGCAGCCCAGCATCATCAAGCTCGATGCCGTGTCGAAGGCGTTTGGCGGTGGCCGTAACGTCGCCGTGCGCAACGTCAGCCTGGCCGTCGGCAAGGGCGAGTTCGTCGCCATCGTAGGTGGCTCGGGCTCGGGCAAAACCACTACGCTGAAGACCATCAATCGCCTCGTCGATGCGGATGCCGGCGTCGTAGCCGTCGATGGCCAGCCAGTGACCGCGTTTGCGCCGCACGAGCTGCGCCGCCGCATCGGTTACGTCTTCCAGGGCATCGGCTTGTTCCCGCACATGAGCGTGGGCGAGAACATCGGCATCACGCCGCATCTGCTCGGCTGGCGCAAGGATGACATCGCGGCGCGCACGCTGGAGCTGCTCGATCTCGTCGACTTGCCGCGCGAATTTGCAGAGCGCATGCCCGCCGAACTTTCCGGTGGCCAACGCCAGCGTGTGGGCGTGGCCCGCGCGCTGGCGGCACGCTCGGAGATCATGCTGATGGACGAGCCGTTCGGCGCACTCGATCCGATCACGCGCGACGCGCTGGGCACCGAATATCGGCGCCTGCACGAGCGGATGGGATTGACGACGCTGATGGTGACCCACGACGTGCTGGAAGCCGTGCTGCTCGCTGATCGCATCATCGTCATGCGAGCGGGTGAGATCGTCGCGGACGACACGCCGCAGGGCCTGCTGCGCGGTCATCCGGATGAAGGCGTGCGCGCGTTGATGGATATGCCGCGCCGTCAGGCGCTGCGGGTTCGTTCGCTGCTGGACGAGGCGGCGCGCCATGAGTGAACGCGTCGCCGCCGCGTGGAGCGTGCTCCCGGAATATCTTGGCCAGCACATTCTGCTCAGCGCCGCCGCGCTGGCGCTGGGTTTGTTGATCAGCTTGCCGTTGAGTGTGCTGGCGATTCGCAACGCGCGCATCCGCTGGCCGGTCCTCGCATTCGCCAGCCTGATTCAGACTGTGCCCAGTCTTGCGCTGCTCGCCTTGTTCTATCCGCTGTTGCTGGCGCTGTCGGCGTTGTCGCTGCGGATATTCGGGCAGGGCTTTTCGGCGCTGGGCTTTCTGCCGTCGCTGCTGGCGCTGACGCTCTATTCGATGCTGCCCATCATCCGCAACGGCGTGACCGGCATCGTCAATCTCAATCCGGCGGTCATCGAAGCGGCGCGCGGCGTCGGCATGACCGATCGGCAGCGGCTGCTGCGCATCGAGTTGCCGCTGGCCGCGCCGATGTTGATGGCGGGCGTGCGCACCGCGGCGGTGTGGGTGATCGGCGCCGCTACGTTGTCGACGCCGGTGGGACAGACCAGTCTCGGCAACTACATTTTCTCCGGTCTGCAAGTGGAGAACTGGGTGTCGGTGCTGTTCGGTTGCGCCGCGGCCGCGGCGTTGGCGCTCGTCGTCGATCAACTGCTGGCCCTGATCGAAAGCGGTACTGCGAAGCGCAGTCGCTGGCGCATCGTGGTCGGCGTATGCGTCCTGCTCGCCGGCATTGTCGCCGCCGCAGTGCCGCGCTTCGGTGCAGATTCGTCGACTTACGTGATCGGTGCGAAGAACTTTTCCGAGCAGTACATCCTGGCGGAGCTGATGGCCGATCGCATCCGGCAGCAGGATGCGAGCGTCGCGCAGCGCGTCGGGCTGGGTTCGGCGATTGCCTTCCGCGCGCTGGCCCGCAACGAACTCGATGCTTACGTCGACTACTCCGGCACGATCTGGGCGAACGTGATGCTGCGCACCGACGCGCCGAAGCGCGACGTCGTGTTGCGCGAAATGGGGGATTGGTTGCGGCGCGAGCGAGGCATCACGCTGCTGGGTTCGCTGGGATTCGAGAACGCGTATGCACTGGCGATGCGCCGCGACCGCGCGGAGTCGCTTGGTATCCATACCATCGCCGACCTGGCCAGTCACTCGGCGGCGCTGACCATCGGCGGGGATCTTGAGTTCTTCGTGCGGCCCGAATGGAAGGCGCTGGAACATGCCTATGGCCTCGGGTTTCGCGCGCAACGGCAGTTCCAGCCGACATTCATGTACAAGGCAGTATCCAGCGGCGAGGTCGACGTGATTTCCGCGTTCTCCAGCGACGGGCGCATCGCCGCGGAAAATCTGGTCGTGCTGGAAGATCCGCAGCAGGTCATTCTTTCCTATGATGCCGTCGTGCTGCTCGCGCCGGCACGCGCCGATGACGGCAAGTTGCGGCGGGCACTGCAGCCGCTGATCGGCGCGGTGCCCATAGAGTCGATGCGCGAAGCCAATCTGCAAGTGGACCGCGACGAGAACAAATCCACCCCCGCCGCGGCGGCGAAGTGGCTGGCGCAGCACCTGCGCGTTCAGTAGCACGGCGGCTTGCCGCCGAGGCATTGACCATAATTGGCACGGCGACGCAGCGCCGGCGCACAGCAAGGAAAGTTGTGCACCGGAATGAACTTTCCGCCGCGGCCTTTCGTTCTTGGAGCACAATATTCGCGCGCTGCCGGTCCACCCAGATCCGCGAGGATCGGTGGAACGGACCTTGCAACTTCACGACCTACCAGCAACACGGTTCGACGATGAACCCTTCGGGACGGCTGACTGACTCGCATGGATTTTGAATGCTGATCGACGGCCGCGCGGTTCCGGCGGGCACTGAGCTTGCAACGGACCTTTGCATCGTGGGCGCGGGCGCTGCGGGCATCACGCTGGGCATGACATTGGCGGGGCAAGGCTTCGACGTGCTGCTGCTAGAAAGCGGTGGGCTCGACCCCGACGTGGAAAGCCAGGCGCTGGCGGGCGGCGAAATCGGCGGCATCGGCTACTGGCCATTGCAGAGCGCGCGCATCCGTTGCTTCGGCGGCTCGACGGGTCATTGGCAGGGCTGGTGCCGGCCGTTCGAGCCGATGGATTTCGCAAAGCGTTCTTGGGTGCCGCACAGCGGCTGGCCGATCGGCCTGGCCGACGTGCAGCCCTACTATCCGCGCGCTCAGGAAATCTGCGAGCTGGGTACCTTCGACTACGATCCGAAGGATTGGGACTTGAAGGAAGCGCCGCCGCTGCCGCTGGCCGGCGATGCCGTGCGCACGCGCCTGATCCAGTTCAGCACGCCGACGCGGTTCGGCGTGCGCTATCGCACGCCGATTCTCGCTGCGCCCAATGTGCGGCTCTGTCTGTACTCCAACGTCGTGCGCATGGACCCCACGGCCAACGGCAGCCAGATCACTAAGTTGAACATCGCCACGCTGGCGGGCAACAAATTCTCGGTGAAGGCGCGAGTGTTCGTGCTTGCCGCCGGCGGCATCGACAATCCGCGGCTGATGCTCGCGTCGAATCAGGTGCTGAACACCGGCATCGGCAACGCGAACGACCTGGTAGGCCGTTACTTCGCGGATCACATACAGCTCGACACCGCAGGTCTCTTCCCATTGCGCGACGATGTGTCGTTCGACTTGTACATGGAGAATCGCACGCCGAAGCGCAGCCAGCTGAAAACAGGCAGCGTCGGCGCGGCGATCATGGGTTACCTCACGTTGAGCGAGCAGGCGCAGCGCACGGCGCGCACGCTGAACTACAGCTGCAAGATCCAGGAGACGTACCTTTCGGACTACTACCTGCATTCGCGCAGCCAGGACATCACCGAGGCATCCAAGGTCACGCAGATGGCGGAGAAGGTGCGCACCATCATGAACAGCGTGGGCGACGCCGTGTCCATCGCCGGCGACCGCGCGGTCGGCAAGGCGCGCAAGTTCTACAAGCTGGCGACGACGCAGGAACAGGCGCCGAACCCGGCAAGCCGCGTCATGCTGGGGGAGAAGAAAGATGCGCTCGGCGTTCGCGTCGCACGCCTGGAGTGGCAATTGACCGACCTGGATCGGCATACGATCAAGACGGCAGTGGTTCGCCTCGCGCAGGCCTTCGGCGAACCTGGCATCGCCCGCCTGCAAGTCCCCATCGATCTCGATGCGAAGGAGTGGCCGTCGAACATCGGCTGCAGCTGGCATCACTGCGGCACGACGCGCATGCACGCCGATCCCAAGCAGGGTGTCGTCGATGCGAATTGCAAAGTCCATGGCATGCAAAACTTGTACGTCGCAGGCTCGTCGGTGTTCACCACGAACGGCCACGGCAATCCGACGCTGACCATCGTCGCGTTGAGCCTGCGGCTGGCCGAGCACCTGCGCAAAGTTTTCAGCGGGGCGGCCCCATGAGCGATGCAGAGTTTGTATGCAGGCGCCGCCGGTTCATTCTTGCGGCCGCCGCCGCGGTCGCCGGTTTGTCGGCGGTAAGATTCTCCGGCGTGGTCACGGAAAGCGACCTGCTCAAGCGAGTGTTGCACGCGCTGGGGTATGGCGATGAGAGCGCCGCGACCACGGCCGCGATCGACGCTCGGCTCGCGCGAATACTACGGACGAAGTCGTTGTCGACGCCAGCCCGGGATCTGAAGCAGCGCATCCGCGCCAACATCGAAGCCGACTATCGCGCCGGCGCGCTGCGCGTCGTCGATGGCTGGTGGCTCTCGGAGACGGAAGCGGATTGCCTGGAATTGATCGGCCGGTCGTAGGTTGGGCTGAGTCTTCGAAGCCCAACGATGTGTGGCCGGCAAGGAATGTTGGGCTTCGAAGACGCAGCCCAACCCACCCGCATTTCGGTCGCGCCGGCCGGGCGCCGGCTGTACTGAAAATCCGCAGCGGCATTCCGCCGTCTTCCTGTTAGATTGTCGCGCTGCGCCGCCGACGGTCACCAGGAGCCCGACCCGCATGCTTTCATCGTCCACGCCGCGCCGCCTCGCAGGCGGCGCGGGGCTCGGCATCGACATCAACGCCAACGGATCGCTGCGCCGGATGGATTGCGGCGATACCGTCATCAACCTGTTCCTCGGCAACGAGCTGGAGGGCGGGCCTGCCAACCTCTACCTGCGGCGTGGTGTCGGCGCTTCGGGTGCGGCCGCGGAGTTCACCGCGCTGATCGGGCCGGGAAGCCCGACGCGCTTGCACGCCGCCGCCGGGCGCAATGTCCTGGAAGGATCAGGTGAGTGGCGCGGCATCCATTACACGATAGCGCTGACGCCCGCGGCGAACGCACCCGCCTGGTTCTGGCATGTGAGCTTGTATAACGCGGGCGAACTGGCGCAGCAGGTCGATCTGATCCACGCGCAGGACGTCGCCCTCGCGCCATACGGCGTCATCCGGCTCAACGAGTACTACGTCAGCCAATACGTCGATCACACCGCGCTGGAGCATCGTTCACAAGGCCTCGTCGTCGCTTCGCGGCAGAATCTGGCGGCGGCCGGACGCAATCCCTGGTGCGTGATCGGATCGCTGCGGCGGGGCAAGTCGTTCGCCACCGATGCGCTGCAGTTGTACGGCCTGGCGAATCGCAGCGGTGCCCCACCCGCGGGCCTGCTCGCGGGGTTGCCGGGAACGCGTCTGCAACAAGAGCATTCGATGGTGTGTATCCAGGACGAAGCGGTGCGACTGGAACCGCAGGCGCGCGTGGCACTGGGTTTTTTCGGTGCCTTCGTTGCAGATCATCCGGCCGCGACATCGGCGATGGACCTGGCTCACATCGATAGCGTGCTTGAGTTGCCGGAGTCGAGGTCGGCGGCGGTCGCTGCGCAGAGTGCTGCGGCTCCCGCGACGACGTTGTTCAGCGCACCGGTGCTGGCCGCTGCGGATCTCGGCAAGCAGGAAATAGATGTGTTGTTCGGCGTCGAACGGCGGCATGAGGAAGTCGATGCGCAGGGCCGGCCGCTGGCGTTCTTTTGCGGCGCGAATCGACACGTCGTCCTGCGCGCCAAGGAGTTGAGCGTGCAGCGCCCGCATGGCCACCTGCTGCGCACGGGTTGGCATTCGACGCCCGACGAAACCGCGCTGACGTCGACGACATGGATGGCCGGCGTGTTTCATTCCATGCTCACGCAAGGACACGTCAGCTTCAATCGATTGCTGTCGACGGTGCACAGCTACATCGGCCTGTTCCGCTCGCACGGTCAGCGCGTGTTCGCGGAGATCGACGGCGCATGGAGCTTGCTCGACGTGCCGTCGGCGTACGAGATGGCGCCGGATCATTGCCGGTGGCTGTACCGCCACGACCGCGGCCTGATCGAGGTGCGCAGCGCAGTCGACAGTCCGGCGCAGGATTCCGATTCCGGCGTGCATCAGTTCAACTTGCAGGTCGACGTACGTTCCGGCCCGCCGACACGGTTCCTCATCTGCCATCACGTCGCGCTGAACGGTGACGACGGCAGCACGTCCGAAGTGCCGCGTTGGTCGGTCGAGAAGGGCGCCATCGTGATCTCGCCGGCTGCAGGTACGGATCTGGACAAGCGGTTTGAACGCGGCGACTTTCAGATCGCGCCGGCCGGGGCGACGGTGTTCGAGCGCGTCGGCGGCGACGAGTTGCTGTTCGATGACGCGCGGTCGCGCCAGCAGCCCTATATATGTGTGATCACGAAGGCGGCGCAATCCATCGGGCTGCTGTTGCGCAGCGACATGATCGTCGCCAGCCCCGACATTCCCGACCGCGCGCTGACGGCAGGCACTGGAAGCGTCGGCGCATCGACCCTGCGTTTGCTGCCGCCACCGCGCAGTCCGCTTGCGAGCCATGTGCTGCGCATCGCAGATATCGTGCCGTGGTTTACGCATAACGCGCTGGTGCACTACTTGTCGCCGCGCGGCCTGGAGCAGTATTCCGGCGGCGGCTGGGGCACGCGCGACGTGTGCCAGGGTCCGGTGGAATTGCTGCTTGCGTCTGGCCATACACCGCCAGTGCGCGACCTGCTGCTGCGTGTGTTCGGTGCACAGAGTCCGGACGGCGACTGGCCACAGTGGTTCATGTTCTTCGAGCGCGACCGTGACGTGCGCGCCGGCGATTCACACGGCGACATCGTCTTCTGGCCGGTGCTGGCGCTGGCGCAATACCTCATCGCATCGGGTGATGCCCAACTGCTCGACCAGCGCGTGCCGTACTTCGGCGCGGACGAACAGTTCACGGTGTGGCAGCATGTGGAGCGCGCGCTCGCAGTGATCGAGCGTCGCGTCGTCGCCGACACTTCGCTGGCTGCCTACGGCCACGGCGACTGGAACGATGCGTTACAGCCCGCCGACCCAAAGATGCGCGACCACATGTGCAGTGCGTGGACCGTCACGCTGCACTATCAAATGCTCATGACGCTGGCCGCCGCTCTGCGCCTCATCGATCGCGGCGGCGAAGCGCAGCGCTTCACCGCGCAGGCCGGTGATGTGCGCGCCGACTTCCAGCGCCTGCTGTTGGTGGACGGTGTGCTCACTGGTTATGCGCTGTTCGATCCGGACGGCAGCGCGCGCTATCTGTTGCATCCGCGCGATGCGATGACGGGTGTCCGCTACAGCGCGCTGGCGATGATTCACGCGATCCTCGAAGACTTGTTCACGCCGCAGCAGGCCCGCGAGCACCTGGATCTCCTCGACAGGCATCTCAGCGGCCCCGACGGCGTGCGGCTGTTCGATCGGCCGATGCCCTATCATGGCGGGCCGCAGCGATTGTTCCAGCGCGCCGAGAGCGCGACGTATTTCGGCCGCGAGATCGGTCTCATGTACATGCACGCACATTTGCGCTACGCGCAGGCGCTGGCGCACGTCGGCGAAGCGGAACGATTTTTCCGCGCGCTGTGCCAGGCGAATCCGCTGGGCATCGCTGCGATCGTGCCGCAAGCCACACCGCGTCAATCCAATTGCTACTACTCCAGCTCGGATGCGGCCTTCGCGGATCGCTACCAGGCCAGCGCCGAGTATTCGCGCGTGACCGAAGGTACGATCGCCTTGGATGGCGGCTGGCGCGTCTATTCCAGCGGGGCCGGGATCGCCATGGGGCTGATCGTACGGCGCTTCCTTGGCGTGAGCATCGAGTCCGACGTCATCTGCATCGATCCTGTCATGCCGGCGACATTGAATGGATTGCAGGTGCAAGTGCTGTTATTCGGCTCTCCCGTCGTGATTGTGTACGCCGTGCAGGGCACCGGTTGCGGCGTCGGCAGCGTCGTCGTCAATGGCCGATCCCTGCCGCTGACTTACGCAGCCAACCCACATCGCCGTGGTGCTGCGCGCATGGACCGCAAAGCATTCACCGACAAGCTCGTGCAGGAGGGCAACGTCATCAAGGTGTCGGTGGGTTAGATCCTCAACTCAGCGCACGCGGCGTGTGCTGCGCAGGCGATTTCCAGGTGCGCAGCCACGCTTCCGTGCTCAGGTGGTCGAACAGTTCGCACGCCAGCTCCTTGTCCTCGCCGGCGCCGTCCGCCAGCGCTGCTTCCATCGTGCTGCGATCGAGCAGCCGGTGCGCCACGAGTTCGCCATCGAGCAGGAATTCGCGTGCCGCGTCGAGATTGCGGCTGAGAACGTCCAGGATGTTTTCATTCAGGCCCGCCTTGGAACGGCGGCGCAGGATTTCCCGCGGCACATCTTCGCTGAACGCCTGCCGCGCGACGGCGCGATCCCATCCCTTACCCGCCAGCAGGTAAGTGGGAATGCGCAGGCACAACTCGATGAGCGGTTGCGACAGCAGCGGCTGCACACGCTCCGGATGTTCGGCCGAACCCAGTGGATCGTAGTACTCCTGCGACACGCACAACGTGGCTGCGTGCAAGCGCTTGCCGGGTGGCACGTCACCTTGCACGCGCCGATGCTTGAACGCTTCGCGAATCACGTGCCAGAGCGAACAGTTCTCCACATGTGCCGCGTCCAGCGCGACTTCGATGAAGCGGCGGCTCACGCCGCTGCCGCGCAGGAAGTCCGCAGCGCCGAGAATGCCCTGGTTGCGGTAGAACAGTTCGTCGCCGCCGTCGCCGCTGAAGATCGCATCGGCGCTGATCTCCCGCGCTAGCCGTGCCTCGCGCCGGCTGACTTGCAGCCAGTTCAGGTAGTTCGCCGGCGCGGCAGATCGCTCCATCGCCAGCAGGTCGTCCAGCCGCATCGCATTGTCCCGTTCCCATTCCAGCAGGGGACAGTTCGCATGATTGGCGGCCAGCCGGGCGAAGTACCGCTCGTCTGCATCGGAACCGCGCGAGTGGTAGTTCAGGCACGTGATGGCGGGACGATCGTGGGTGTCGCGCAGGCATCCCAGCACGATGGCGGAATCCAGGCCGCCCGACAGCGAGTGCAGCACGCCGCGATAGCAGGCGGCCCAGGCGTGAATGCAAGCCTTTGCCGCGCGCCGCAATTGCGTGGCGGCCAGGTCGCCGTCTTCGATGGGATCGGACTGCGCGATCTGCAAGGGATCCCACGCCAGCGAGCGCGTCATGATGCCGTGACAGATTTCAATGTGCTCGCCGGGCAGGACGACGGATATTCGCTTGATCGCGGTGCGCTGAGTCGCCGGAATCGTGCCGGCTTGCATCACGGACTTGCTGTCCGGCGACGCGGCAGCGACATGCTGCGCGATGAACTCCCAGTCCACCGGCAGGTCCAGCAGCCCGAGGCCGGCGCAGTCCTCGGCGGACGAAAAGAACAAATGTACTTCGCGGAACGCTGCGTGATAGCAAGGCAGTCCGCCGGTGGGATCGCGCACGACGAATGTTCTGCGCTGCGCGGCGTCGTGCGCGAAGGCGACGTAGCGGCCCCAATGGTCCGCGATCAGGCTGCGGGCGCCCGTGGCGAGGATGCGATCCGTATCGGTGATGGAAAATTTCTGCTTGCGCTGCGGGGCTTCCGTGCCGGCGCTGCACGCCTCGAACAATGTTCCCAGCAGGACGCCGGCGCGGCGCGGCAACGCATACGCTTCGGTCGAACCTGGACGCGAGCAGGCATGAAATATCTGTAAACCTGGCAGCGCCAGCGCGGTGATCCAGCCTCGCGACGACTGCCGCAACTGGCTGATGAGAAGCTGCGCGGCGGCACTGTGGCCCTCGTCCGCTTCGTTCCAGGCGACCGCGATATAGCGAAACATGCTCGATCTCGGTTTCAGACGGCGAGAATCGGCGTAAACCGCAACACGTACTCCACCGGTTCGTTGAATACCCAGCCGTCCTGCTGCACCCAGTTGTGCGTAAGTACGGGCTGCTGTGTCACACCCCATACCCAAGTGGGAAAGCTGCCGTGCAGCGCGAGGAATTCGATCAGCGCGAGCGAGCTGAACTGATCGATCCGTCGCGACGAAAATACCAGCGGTCGCAGACGGTTGAAGACGGCGACGAGCTCACGATCGCGCGCGCGGTCGAACGGCGCGCCGCGCGGCGCCAAGGTGGCTTTGCGATGCCGTACGCCTGCGATGACGGATTCCAGCGAACGCAAACGCAGTTGCAAGGCGGCCGTGGCGCACGCGAACAGGAACGCGGCGAGATGACGTGAACGAATCGCCACGGCGTCGTGCACGTCGTCGTCGACGAGATCGGCCTGTGCCGACTCGAACGTGGCCGTGAGTGCCGTGACGCAATGCCGAGGGTGTTGCATGCGCAGCTTGTCAGGTACGCGCCGCATTTGTCGGTAGTGTCATGCGGCAAAAAATGCCGCGCCCGAAGAATACTAACATTCGTTATTGCACTACAGCCGCGGCGCGCTGCCGCTGACTACCGACAATTCGATTCAAGACGGGACAGGGTGTGCAGATGCGATCCGGCATGTCGCTCACGCACCTGTTTTACAGACCTGCGGAGGCGGGGATCCGTGCCGCTGCGACGGCCCGGCTTCCCGCCTTTGCAGGGATGTGTTCCGGGCCGGGCCGCCGCCGTGAGCTAGTTCTGCGGTGCGGGCTTAAAAATATTTCTTCGAACGGTATGGCGACTTTTGCCCGCGAAACCCGACAAGGGGGACTAGGGAGATAGGGCTTCCGGGTATGGAAGCTGGAAAGAAGGCACTTTCGTGGGGCGTGCTGGATTGGGCGGCTCGCTTCGCTTCATCGCAAGGAGAGGGACATGGACGAGTTACACGAGATCAGTGACGAACTGCGGCGGGCCATCGAAGAACTGCATAACGACAATCCCCAACTGCGCGACTTCTGGTTGTGTGTTGCGGGATCAATGGCTGACCGGATGCGGCGCAGAGCGGCGTATCCACGCGATCGCGGTGTTTGGCCCAAGCCCAGATACAGCTAATCAATAAGCTGGCGGCTTTTCCGGTACGGGGTGCCGGTCTTGGCTTATCACGCGACAATGTCGCGCCTGTCCGCCAATGCCGGCACTCCTTCCTCATGGAACGCAGGATTACTTGCGCCGCGCGAACGAAGTTCACCACCTCGCGGTGTCCCGCTGCCGTACTGAGCGACCCGCGGATAGTTGCACAGCGTGCGAGTGAGCTCCCGCTTCGCGCTTGCGGCCGGCTCGCCGTCAGGCTGGGACTGAAGCGAAGCCTTGCGACCAGAGCGAACTGGACTGGCCGCCCGTGCTGAGGCCACGGTAGGCCCGGCTTCCGCACCGGGTGTTTGCCCCTTCGCAGCGTCCGCCGCAGTCTTTCTCGCTGCGCACGCTAAGGCGTCACCTGAATCTGCGATGATCGCGTACCCCTTGCTTGCCCGCTCGCTGTGCAAATGATGATCTGCGCCTGTTGAACCGAAACGGCGGCGGACGCGGAATTATCCGCGCGAACCGCGCCGCACCATTCGAGACATGCGCTTGAAGTCGATCGATCTTCATTCCCCGCCGCCCGGTTCGCGCCCTGATAATCGCGACGGCGTCACACTATGGGCGAGGTTTTGGTGTTGGTGCAAAGGCGGACGCGATGCCGCGTCGGCGCTGGCTGAACTGCAACGACAGCTCGCTGAAGCGCAGGCGGCGCTCGATGCACAAGAGCAGGAACTTGCGACGACGCGCCGCGCGCTGGAACAGCAGCGCGCCATGCACAAGCGTCTCAGCATGGCGGTGGAAGCGGTGAATACATCGCCCTGGGAAATGGATCTGCGCACGCGCCAGTTCGTCTGGGACTACAACCGACCGAAGGCCTTCGGTCTCGACCATGTACCGATTCATCGTCTCGCCGATGAGTTGCGCAAGCTCATCTCGGCGCAAGACGTCGAGCAGATTCGCCTGACCATCGAGCAGGCCCTCGCCGGCGAAATCATTTCGCCACCGTATGTGTTTCGAGCCACGCGTGCGGACGGAACGACAGCGCACATGCGCGGCTACGTGAGTGTCATTCGCGATGCGCAGGGCACGCCGGTCAGCGTCATGGGGGCGACGTCGGACATCACCGGCGAAGTTCAGACCACCGAGCTGCTGCACAAGCAGGCCGAGCAGGAGCGCCGGCTGCTCGACCGCCTGAGCGTCGCCACCCAGGCCGCCGCCATCACTTCGTGGGAACTGGACCTGGTCAGTAAGAGATTCCTGTGGATCGAAAATTCCATCGAGTCGCTGAACGGTTCGAGCGGCAAGGAACGCGAGCTCGCCACGTTGGCCGAGCGCGTCTATCCCGAAGATCGCCCGCTATTCATGCAGGAAATCCGCGCCGCCGCGAACGAAGGCCGCGACAACATTTCGTATCGCTGGCGCTGCTACAACGCGGCAGGCGCGCTTATTCACATGCAGTCGCATGCACGGCTGTATTTCAACGACGTGCGCCGCGCCACGCGCGCGCTCGGTGTGTCGTGGGAGATTACCGAGGAAATCGAAGCAGCCGAGCAGATGGAACAGCAAGCGCAACAGCTGCGCGATACGCAGCGGCGCCTGGAACGCGCTTCGGTGTCCAGCTCCGAAGGCCATTGGGAATGGGACTTCCTGCAGGAGACGGCTTGGTATTCCACCAGCTATCACAAGCTGCTGGGCTACGAGCCGGGCCAGCTCGGCGCCGAGCTGCATGAATCTCTGCGACAACTGCAGCATCCCGACGACATCGACTGGCAGTTGGATAAATTCAAGCGTCACGTCCGCGACGGCGATGCCTACGAGTTCGAGTGCCGCCTGCGGCTGAGCAACGGCGAGTACCGCTGGGTGCACGTGCGCGGCACCGCGGAACGCGACGCGCAGGGCAAGCCCATTGCAATGTCGGGCTCCATCCAGGACATCCATCAACAGAAGGAGATCGAAGACGCGCTGCGGCTGGCGCAGCGGCGGCTCGAACGCGCCGTCACCGGCACGCAGGACGGCCTGTGGGAACTGGAAACGGACGGGCAGGCGTGGTGTTCGCCGCGCGTGCTGGAGCTGCTCGGTTACGCGCATGACGAGCTGTCGAACCACACGAACTTCATGCGCGAATTTCTGCATCCCGACGATGTGCAGGCCGTGGTCGCGGCGACACAGGCCCATTTTCAGCAGAGCATTCCTTACGATGTCGAGGTGCGGCTGCGCACCAAATCTGCGGAGTATCGCTGGTATCGCGCCCGCGCCACGGCGGAACGAGATGCCGACGGCCGGGCTTTGCGGTTGTCCGGTTCGCTGCAGGAAGTGACCGATGCCCGCGCGGCGCGCGATGCATTGCTGCGCGCCACCGAAGCCGCCGAAGCCGCCAACCGCGCCAAGAGCAGCTTTCTCGCCAACGTCAGCCACGAAATCCGCACGCCGATGAACGGTATCATCGGCATGACCGGGCTGCTGCTCGACACCAGTCTGGATCGCACGCAGCGCGACTACGCGGACACCATCCGTTCCAGCGCGGACTCGCTGCTCACCGTCATCAACGACATCCTGGATTTCTCCAAGATCGAGGCCGGCAAGCTGGTCATCGAGTCGCTCGAGCTGGATCCGCGCAGCACGCTCGAAGACGTGGCCACGATGATGGCCTTCCAGGCTGCCGACAAGAACCTGGAGATCATCGTCAAGCTGGACGCAGCCGTGCCGCGCCGCGTGATGGGCGATCCGCAGCGCCTGCGGCAATGCCTGATCAATCTGCTCGGCAACGCGGTCAAGTTCACCCGCGCCGGCGAGATCGTGCTCGAGGTCAGCGCGGAGCAGCGCGCCGGCGCCGCGCACATGCGCTTCGAAGTGCGCGACACGGGCATGGGCATCGCGCAGAGTGCCCTGGATACTCTGTTTCAGCCGTTCGTGCAGGCCGACTCTTCCACGACGCGCCACTTCGGCGGCACCGGTCTCGGGCTCTCCATCGTGCAGCGTCTGGCGAACATGATGGGCGGACATGTGGGCGCGTCGAGCGAAGTCGGCAAAGGCTCGACGTTCTGGTTCACGCTGCCGATGACCATCGTTGCCGACGGCGACGCGGCTGCACCGCTGGACATGGCGCGGGTGGGCCGCAGCGTGCTCATCGTCGATGACAACGCGACCAGCCGCAATGCGCTTGCCGACCAGCTCAAGCCGTTGGGATATGAAGTAACACTTGCGCCGGACGGCGCTGCCGCGCTGTCGCTACTGCAAGCTGCGGTGAAGAGCGGCTATCCGTACGAGATCGTGCTCGCCGACTACCTGATGCCGGGCATGGACGGCATGGCGCTGGGCGAAAAGATCAAGGCCGAGCCGTCGCTCGCGCGCTCGCGTGTGATCATGCTTACGCCGGTGAATCGCCACGGTGACATGCGCCGGTTAGGCGTGCTCGGCTTCGATGGCTATCTCACCAAGCCCGTGCGCGTGCATGAGCTGCTGTCGCTGCTCGAGCAGGTGATGATGCGTGACAGCGGCGAATGGCATCTGCTCAGCCAGCCGGTTGCATCGCGCAAAGCGGTGCAAACTGCTGCGTCCGCCGCTTACTACGCCGGCAAGGTGCTGCTGGCCGAGGACAACCTGGTCAACCAGAAAGTAGCGACGCGTTTCCTGGAGCGCCTTGGCTGCACCGTGCGCGTCGTCAACAACGGCGTCGAAGCGGTCGCGGCCTGCCACGAGGAGCGCTTCGCACTGATATTGATGGACCTGCAGATGCCGGTGATGGACGGCCTGACCGCCACGCGCCTCATCCGCGAACTGGAAGGCAGCGGGCGTCAGACTCCCATCGCGGCGCTGACCGCGAACGCGATGGTCGGACAACTCGAAACCTGTCTCAAGGCAGGCATGAACGGTTTCCTCACCAAGCCGCTCGAAGTGGCTTGCCTGCGCGAGACGCTCGACCGTTTCGGTCTCGGCGTGGCTGAAGGCGTGACGACAGGGGTTGCCGGTGATTGCGGCGTGGGCACGCCCGCAACTGTAGCGCCGATCAACCTCGCCCGGCTGCGCGAAATCACCGAGGGCGACAGCGAGTTCACGCTGGAACTCGCGCAGACCTTCATTACCAGCGGCGCCGCTGTGATCGACGAACTCAAGCGCGCGCACGCTGCGCTGGACCGCATCGCCCTCGCGCGCGCTGCCCACAAGCTGAAAGGCGCCAGCGCCAACATCCACGCGGAATCCCTGCACACGCTGAGCAGCACGATGGAAAGCCAGGCGGTTTTCGCCGAAGAACCGGTGATCGCCGCCATGCTGAGCAGCGTCGAATGCGAATATCGCAGCGTCGTGCGGTTCTTCAACGAACACGCCGGTTTGACGCCGGAGCGGGAAAAAGAAGTCAGTTGAGTCAGGTCGTGTTGAAGCGCTCGTTTTGTCAGCGCCACCAGCAGCGCCGCGCCGTCACTCTCGCGCCCGCGCATTGAATGAGGCAGGATTGCGTCTCCTCAAGGCGCAGCGCAGGCAACCATCATGACCGATTCCACTCGCCGTGCATTACTCACCGCTGGCGCTGCCGGTGTCGTCACCGGGCTCGCATCTGCAATGGCACCTGGCGCCACCCAGGCAGCGACGGCCTGCGGCGGTCTGACGCGCGAGCAGTTTCTGGAATACATCACGCTGTTCAACGACAACGATTCGCGTTTCATGCGCTACTACCACGACGACGTCGTGCTGGAACTGGGTGGCACCGAGATCAAGACGCCGCAGGGCATCAGGGACTTCTACCAGGACGTGAAAGCGCACATCCACGAGAAAGTGGCAGTAACGCATTTCATCTCCGACGCGACGGGTATCGCCGCGCAGCTGCCCACCGAATTCAAGGTCTACAAGGATTGGGAGAACAGTTTCTTCAAGCGCTCGCTCAAGGCCGGCGAAGTACTGCGAATCGTCAGCTTCGTCATGTACTGGGTTGAGGACGGCAAGTTCCGCCACATAAAGTCGGCGCGCTACAAGCTGGTCAACGACTGGAAGATGGAAGGGTGACGGGCGCTGTCTGACCAGGGGTATCGCGATTCACGAATTGCATTAAGTCTAACGAATAAAAAATGACGGCGATTCAGACCGTAGAACAGATCCTTCGCGTCGATCATGCAGGGGAGTGTGGTGCCATACGTATCTATCGGAGCCAGATCGCTGTTGCGCGGTATCTGCATCCGGGGTGCGTGGCCGCACTCGTCAACATGCTCGAACATGAGCAACGGCACTTTCGAACCTTTGATAGCCTGCTGAAGGCGCGCAAGGTCCATCCCTGCTATGCCTTGCCATTGTGGATGATTGGAGGCTGGCTGCTGGGAACACTGACTTCCCTGTTGGGCGAGCGGGCGATTTGGGTATGCACGGCGGCGATCGAGAGCACCGTAAATCGTCACCTGGATCATCAGACCTCGGTGCTTGCGACCCACGATCCGGAGGCGCTTGCCGCCGTAGAGTCGATTCGGCGCGACGAGGAGCAGCACGAAGAGCACGCGGTACAGAACGGTGGCGAAATGCGAGGACTGTACCTCGTGCTGCGCTGGCTCGTTAAAGGCGCAACGTCGTTGGCGATATGGCTGTCCACAAAGCTATAACGCTCCCAGCAAGAGAACTCGGTCCAGATTCACGAATCGCTCAGGACGAATTCTAAGTGGGTTGTGCGATGTGCGGGTTGAGCTTGGAGAAGTCGTAGCCGAACCGCGTGCGGCGCCGCGCCGTAGATTCGTAGGGCTCTCAAAATTGACCTTCAGTGTCACCGACTTCCAAGCCTACGAGCCTACGGCCCGGCATTTTCGAACAGCAGCGCGGAAACGCGCTTCCCACGCTCCGCCTGCTGCAACAACGTCTGTATCCCAAGTCCATAGTCCATCGACTCTCCGCCCCACCTCGTTACCGTCGTCCCTTCATCGATGCAGACCCCGCATGCTTCATGTCGTGTACGCAACTCCCGCCGAAACGTCCGGCGCTCCTTGCGTTCGATCGACAGGAGCGACCGGCATGTCTGCCATGATCAGGTTGAGCGCCTTCACCACCCGCGCACCGGCTTCGGCGGGAAGGGATGCAGTGAGAACCAGCGAGCCGTCATCGTCATAGCGATAGCTGACGAATCGGTTTGCCTGCTGCCGCGCCTCCCTGCACAGCGCTTCCGCTTCCTTGGCTCGTCGATAGTAGCGCACGAGCGTCTCAACATGATGCGCCGTGCCGTGCAGCGCGATCGACAGCAGATAGTCTTCGGTCGCCGGTTCGAGATCCGGGTCTGTTTCTGCGTCGCCGCGTTGAGCTTGAGAATCTACTTCTTCAATCGCTGTAAGCCCGCTCGCCATGCTGCGCGAGATCGAGTCCCTCCGTCTCCTGCTCCTCACTCACGCGCAACCCGACCATCGCGTTGATGACCTTCAGGATGGCGAACGTCAGCACTCCGCACCAAGCCATCGTCGCGGCGATGCCGAGCAGTTGCACCGCGAGCTGCCGCCCCATGCTCATGCCTTCTGCGAATCCCACGCCGCCGAATGTCGCGCTGACGAAGACTCCGGTGAGGACTGTGCCGGTGATGCCGCCGACGCCGTGTACGGGCGACACGTCGAGCGAATCGTCGACCATCAGCTTGCGCCTGAGGAGCTGGGTGGCGAAGAAGCACACCACGCCGGCGCAAAGGCCTATGACGACAGCGCCGAGCGGTCCGACGAATCCGGAAGCCGGCGTCACAGTGCCCAGGCCGGCGACCATGCCCGTGACGATGCCCAGTGCGCTGGGCTTGCCGTAACGCCTCCACTCGACGCACATCCACGCCAGCGCGCCGGTCGCCGCGCCCAGGTGCGTGGTCAGCATTGCCATGCCGGCCGATCCGTTGGCGGCAAGCGCGCTGCCGGCGTTGAAGCCGAACCAGCCCACCCACAACATGCCGGCCCCGAGCACTGTGAGCGGCATGCTGTGCGGCGGCATCGCAACCCCGGGAAAGCCGCGGCGCTTACCGAGCACGAGCGCTGCGACGAGTGCGGCCATGCCCGCGTTGACGTGCACGACGATGCCGCCCGCGAAATCCAGCACTCCCAGCTTGGCCAGCCAGCCGCCGCCCCAGATCCAGTGGCACACCGGCACGTAAACGAGCAGCAGCCACAACGCGGTGAACCACAGCACCGCACTGAAGCGCATGCGTTCGGCGATGCCGCCGACGATGAGCGCGGGTGTGATGATGGCGAAGGTGAGCTGGAACATGGCGAACACCGTTTCGGGTATCACGCCGGCCGCGGCCTCGCGGTCGACGCCGCTGAACATGGTCTTGCTCATCGAGCCGATGAAGCCTTGCAGCGGGCCGCCGTCGCCAAAGGCGAGTCCATACGCACCTGCCAGCCACAGCACGGACACCACGCAGCAGATCGCGAAACACTGCATCAGCACGGAGAGGACGTTCTTGCTGCGCACCAGTCCGCCGTAGAAAGCGGCGAGGCCGGGCAGCGTCATGAACAGCACCAGCGCGGTCGAAGTCAGCAGCCAGGCGGTATCGCCGGAGCGCGCGTCTTGGCCGTGCGCAGCGCCGGGCAGTAGCAAGGCGGGCAGCAACGCAATGTAAAGCGCGCCGGAGCCCCGGCCCGATCGAATGGCAGCAAGCATCGAATCTCCCCTTGAGGAACGGCGACGTTGCCGCTCCCACGTCATTGCCCGGCGGAGTTGTTGGAGTAGTGACCGGGCGGCGACAATGTGCAGGAAATGCAAAGCAGAAATCAAGCCGGCTGTGATGCGTCCTTGGTGTTGCGGTCGAGATATACGTTACCGGCCGCCACCAGGTCGCGGATCGACAAGAGCGGCGATTGAGGCGGCAACAATTCCTTCGGCAGGTTCGCCGGAGAACGCGCCAGCACCTGCTCCATCGCATGTTCGCCAAGCTTGCGGTAGCTCTCGAACTGCGATTCGCTGAACCACTGGTCCGTGGTCGACTCGTGCGGAAACGCGCCCACCGAGCGCGAATAGCTGTAGATGTCGTAGGGCACGGGACTCGCGCCGCGCCCGCAGATCGTCGGCTTGATGTAGAGCAGTTCGCCGTTCGCCACCTCGCCGTCGATCGCCGCATACTGGATTTCCGCGGTCGCGCAGTACAGGCCGCGATCGGCGTCGCCGGTGGGCACGATCTGGATTCTCTTGAACACGATGGGAATGCCGAAGTCGATGCGGATCTTGCGGATGGCATTGCCCAGATCCTCGAAATGCGCCTGGCCATCGCAGCCCGCGTCGCTCACGACGATGTGCCGGCAGCGGCGCAGCACGACCTCATACAACCCCAGGTTGTCGAAGTGGCCGCCGTCCGACAGGTTCACGTATTTGAAGTCGGTGGTCGTGATGCCGAACAGCTCGCCGATCATTGCCCACAGCGCCTGGCCCGGCCCCGGCAGGCGGTAAGTGCTCTCGCCCTGGCGATTGGTGTTGCCCAGCCACGCGCCGAGGCGCACGTTGAACAGCGCCATCAGGAACCCGAGCGAGGGCGACGAGCAATAGCCCATGCGCGGATTCGCAGCGGCACCGGAGATCGTGACCGCGGTGCCCAGCGTGATGCCGTCCGTGCCGCCGTAGAGACTGGAGTCGCGATAGCCGGAGAAGAAATTGCCGCAGTAGTAAGGCGTGACGGAGAACGACTCTGCCTTGCGCTCCTGCCACGCCAGCTTCGCGTCGCGCAGCAGGTTCAGCGTGATGTTGACGATGGGCAGCAATCGCTGCGGCTGCGACGTCGCGGCATTGTTGGCGCTGACTGATTGTTTGGTCACCTCCATCAGCGTCGCGCGTTCGGTTGCCGCTGTCGGCGGTGGCGTGGGTGCTTGCATGTCGGGCTTGTCGACTTTCAGCGCGTGCATCCGCAGGTTGTCCGCTGGATCGAAGCCGGTGAATGGATCGGGATGCCGTGCCGCGTTGGATGCGCCGAGGTAGGCGCGCACCAGACGGTTGCGGTACATGCCGTGCAGCGAGAACCGGTTCACGTTGACGACCGTGCCCAACACCACGGCCAGCGCCAGCAGCGCGAACGGCATGGCGACGAACAGCCAGTATTCGACGAACAATGCAGCATCGCCGGATCGTCGCAACGACCAATCCAGCTTAAATACGCCGGGATCGCCGACGAGCAGGCCGCCCATCGTCGCCGTGCCCCAGGCGATCAAGGCGATGACGCACAGCGCGAACACCGGCGCTGCCAGGCTCATCGCAAGCCTGTGCATGAGTGACGGCGCATTCGCGGTGGTGTGCGAGTTATCGCGGCTGCCGAGCAATGCGCCGAGCGCGCCGGCAATGCCGCCCGCCGATGCTATCGATGCCTGCGCCCAGCTCGCGCCTTGCACCAGCAGCAATTGGCCGAGCACGCAGATGCCCGTTCCTGCGATCCACAGCAGCGACAGGCCGAGTATCCAGGCCGACAGGCGCGCCCACCATTCGCGATCCGCATCGTTCACCAGCGCCGCGGTGACTTTGCGTTGCCGGCCGGATTCGCTGACGCTGGCGAGAGCCACGAACAACACACGGGCGATGAGATACAACCCAAGCAGGCAGGGAACCGCAAGGATGTTGTACAGCGCCGGCCGTTCGTCGAGAAACGGCAGCCAATGGCTGACCATCATGTACAGCAACACGCTGGCGGTCAGGCCCGAGAAGAACATGCCGGCGAATTCCCAGCGCGCGGTGTGCCAGAGCGACAGGCGCGTCTTGAGCTTTTCCGGGTCGGTTTTCTGCGCGTAGGCGGGGTCGGCAAGCAGTGCGACGAAGTGCGCGATCTCCACCAGCAACCAGCCGGCGAACGGAATGGCAAGACACCACAGCACGCTGAACGACGCGACCTGCATCAACCATGCAGCCTGCATTTCAGGCGTGGGATCTCGCCACGGCGCGCCGAGGCACAGCACGCCGGCGGCGAGCGTGCATGCCGCTACGACGATAGGCACGACGCACAGGCTCACGATGCGCCCGGTCGAATACGATCGCTTGCGCGCGAAGCGCCGATGCCAATGTACGGACAGCCCCGCGGCAAACTCGATCGCGAGCGCTGCATACAGCAGCGCCGGGCCCAACTGCGGATCGTGCATGGCGTAGGTGAACAGGTAGGCAAGCTGCGGCAGCGCCACCATCGCGGCGAGCAGCGGCAGGATCACCAGCCAGTTGAGCAGCAGGTTGCGGATGACGATCGCGGCCAGCGTCCAGGTGTCGGCGGAGAACAGTCCGAGTTTCGGCGTGAGGTAGTTGGCAAATTCACGCAGGTGATCCACCGGCCGCGGTTCGGGATTCAGCGGGTTGACGCCCTTGCGTTCGCCGAGCTGCGCGAGCACGGCCGCGCGGCCTTGGTGATGAATCCAGCTGCGTAGCCAGCTTGCGATATAGCCGCCGCCGGACACGCTGGAGAGATAGTCGAATTTGCCCAGCAGCTTGGCCCGCGCCAGCGCCTGGATGACGCCGAGGTTGAAGGTGGCGCTGCGAATGCCGCCGCCCGACAAGCACAACGCGGATAGCGGCGTTTCCGCTTCGGCGGGGTTCTTCTCGGCGCCGCCCAGCTTGCCGATGCGTGCATACAAGTCGCGCAGATTCTGTGCACGCTGCGCCAGCAGCTCCTGCCAGCGCTGTTGCGCCGTGGCAGGGTCCAGGCCGGTCTGGTCTTCGAGCGCGTCTTCGGCGGCGAAGCCGACCGGAACGAAGGACGCCTTGGCGCAATGCTCGGGCCGGGTGGCCTGCAGTTCCTGCCACAGCACTTCGTTGAGCGAGGCGCGTGCGCCATTGCGATCCGCTGCGGCCTGCGCGGTTCGGGATTCGCGTGCGGTCATAGAGCTCCCTTGCCCGGCCCTGCTGTCGTGGAAATCCGGGGCGGTTTTTTGTGGCCGCGACCATAGCGCGATTCCCTGCGGTAGGGAATCCGACAAAGGTGAGGGTTTCGCGCACTTCATTTGACCGCATGCGGGACCGAGGTTAGCTTCGGTGCCAGCCATGCCACCTCGGACCAGGAAAAAATCGCGCTCCACCGCGCTGTCCCGCACGCAGCTGTACCGGCGCGTATGGTCCAGGCCGCTAAGCGTTGTCGCCGGAGAAATGGGTGTCAGCGGTACGGCGCTGGCGAAAATCTGCAGCCGCCTGCTGGTGCCGTATCCGCCGCGCGGGCATTGGTCCAAGGTGAATGTCGGCAAGCATTCGCCGCGCCCGCTCTTGCCCGCCGCACCCGAAAGCCAAACGCGGCAGGTCACGATCTCGTCGGTGCGCGCGGCCTCCCGGCGCGTGCGCACGCGGCTGCAACCCGCGGCGCGGCGTGAGCAGTTGATCGATATCGCCGCCGGCATCATCCGCGCAGGCGGGCTGCATGCGGCCACGATGAAGCGCATCGCCGCCACCGCGGGTATCAGCGAAACGCAGGCCTACAATTATTTCGGCAGCCGCGAGAAGTTGTTCGTCGAGCTGGCGCGCCGCGAATTCTCCAGCATCCGCACCGCGCGCGAGTCGAACAAGGCGCGTTCCCAGGACCACTATGCGCAGATCACACTGGCGATGCGCGCCTACCTGCAGCAGATCGGCCATCGGGGCGGGTTGCTGCAGACACTTTTGAGCAGCCGCGACGTGCGTTCCATGCTGCGCAAAGAATACCGCGAGCAGCGCACGACGGACCTGCAAGCGCATGTGCAGAATCTGGTGGAGGTGTACGACATTCCTCGCGCCGTCGCGATTGGTTGCACGCTGGTGCTGTCGCGCCTGTGCGTGCGCGCGGGCAAGATCATCGCCGAGAAACGGATTTCCCATCAGTCCGCGGAACGACTGTGCCTGTCGATGGTGCTGGGCGGTTCACGCGAGGTCATCGGCGCGAACATCGAGAGTGGCCAACGGCGCACGCAGGGCCTGCAGGCTGCTTGAGATCAGCGAGTGACAGAGCTGGCGCGCCACCGATAACTCCAGTTCCCGGTGATAAGCCAGCCCGCCGGCTTCTTCCGGTATCGCCGCCATCATTTCGGTCGCGGCCATGATTTCCTGCTTCGTCAGCGGCAATGCGTTGCCGGCCAGTCGGTAGAATCGGCGCAGTAACTTCTGCAGCGACTGAGTGTGCTGCACGGCGACGTGCTCGGCCATGTACATGTCGGTCATGAGAATGTGCAGCAGTGGCCCGGTTTGCGCCACGTGATCGAAATAGAGCATCGCGCAGCACAGGCCCGCTTCGTCGAGGTTGCCGAGCCGCGACGCCGTGTCCACGCCACCGGCGATCAGGCCCTGCAGCTCGCGCCCCAGCAGAGCGTTGAACAAATCGTATTGGGTCGGGAAATAAGTGTAGATCAGCGCCTTGCTGATGCCCGCGGCGCGGCCGAGCTGTTCCAGCGGCAAAGGCAGATAACCCTGTTGGACGATCAATCGCGTCGCGGCGTCGAGAATCTCCGCGCGCCGCTGTTCCGGCGCCAGCCGCTTGCGGGTGGCCGCAGCCATAGTAGTTGCCAGCGTCGAAGGGGTTACCTTCCGCCGATTCGTCGATCGCTTCTGCTGTCTGGACATGCGCAGCTTATAGCGTCACGGGGGAAGGGCTCGCAAGTGAAGCCGCGGTAAGCCGCGGCGAGGCGCGACAGGAGCGCGAATCCCGACGCAACCGCGCGGCTGCGTCGGGAGTGCAGTTCAGAACGTCTTGGCGAAGCCAACCTTCACCACGCGGCCGACCGGGCTGCCGGTGAACGGATCGTAGCTCAGGTCCAGGCGCGCGAACGGCGGATCTTCATCCGCAACGTTCAACACGGACAGGTTGAGCGACATCTGCGCCGGCAGCAGCAGGCGATAGTGCAGGTCGTAGGTGAGGTACGAATCGACGGTCGCGCCCGGCGAGGTAGGCGTGATGTTGGCGAACGCAGCGGCCGAGGACTGAATGCGCGTGTCCTTCATCTTGTCGATGTAGCGCGCGATGGCGCGTATGTTGTGGCTGCCGGTGGAAAAGTCGGCGTATGCCGAGCCCTTCCAGCGTGGCTGCGAACCGTTGGTGCCGCGTGTGCCGACGTAGTCGGCCGCCGCGCGCACCTCGATGCCGGAGATGAAGTTGGCGCCCTGGTCGTACTCGATGTTGTACGTGCCATCCACACCCAGCACCAGTTCGCCGCCCAGCACCGCGTTGAACGTGTAGGCCAGGCTGGCATCGATGCCCGATATCGTGGCGTCTGCGCCGTTGATGGCGTGAATGTCGGTGATGATGATGTTCGTCGCCGCGGCGCAGCCCGCCGGACCGAAAGTCAGTCGCGCGCGCAATGGCGCAAGGGCGGGATCTGTGCAGGCCGAGACGGTGCCGTCGCGATAGAGGCGCGCGATCAGGTCGTTGCCGCTTTCATTCTCGATGGAATCCTGGAAGTCGAAGCTCCAGTAATCCACCGAGGCGCGCAAGCCGGCCACGTCGAGCAGCACGCCCACATTGAAGGCCGTCGCGGTTTCCGGCTTCAGGCCCGGATTGCCGCTGGTGCGGTACGGCTTGTAACCGCCAGCCGCCGGCGTGAATGCGGATGCGACGATGAAACTCGGCTCGGTCTGCGTCGCCGGCGGCGCGCGGAAGGTCGTGCTCACCGAACCGCGCAACGCCAGGAAGTCGGCGACCTGCCAACGCAGCGCGAGCTTTGGATCGAGAGTGTCGCCGATGCCGCCGCCGTAGTCCTCGTAACGCACGGCAAGCTGCGCCTGCAGTTTGCCGGTGATCGGCAGGCTCAGTTCACCGAATGCCGAATAGACATCCTGCGTCAGCGAATACTCCGTCAGCGCGCCGTTGAACGACAGCGGGCCGGTGCCGCCCACGCACGTCGCAGCGGGATTCAGCGGACTCGCCGCGCATGGATTCAGCGCGATGTCGGAGATGTCGTTCGGATCGCGCTCGTAGCCGTTCTCGCGGAACTGGCCGCCCGCCGCCCAGGCAACCTTGCCGCCGGGCAGCTCGAAGCCAGTCTCGCCGTTGAGCACTGCGTCGAAGGTGAACAGCTTCTGCTTCAGGGTGTAGGCAAAATCGTCGAAGATATAGTCGATCACCGCGCGGCTGTTGGCGCTGTTCGCATCGTAAGCAGGATTCATCGCGCCCGTAATCACGTGACGCGCCACGCCGGTGGAGAAGGGATTGAACCAGAGGCAGCCATTCGCACCCGGCGTCGTGCCGCTGCAGTCGAAGCCCCCGAAGCCGCGCAATGCGCGGTCCATGTACGCGACGACGATGTCCGGCGTCTTGGCGTCGATCGAAGTTTCGCTGTAAGTCGCCGCCGTGTCCCAGCCGATGCCATTGCCGAAGTCGCCGCTGAGGCCGAGCGAGGCGCGGTAGCTGTCGAAGTTGCGCTGGTCCTGCTTGCCTTCGCCGGTCAGCGGATTACCGCCCGCGCCGAGCGGACGCCAGAACAAGCCCGACGTGCCCGTGCCGCCCGCGGCGGTGACGGCGGTCTGCGCAGCCGGCGAGAGCTGCGGAAAGAGTGCGGTAAAGCCGGGATTGGCGCGGGGAATGAAGTACGAAGGCGCACCGCCCGTCGGACCTTGGTTGGGCGCGTAGGAAGGCGACGAATTCTCCTCGGGCACATCGTGTGCAGCATAGAGCAGCTCGGCGTGGAGCTTGGTGGCCGCGCCGAAGTAGTGATTCAGTTCGCCGAAGATCTGGTAGTGCTCTTCGCGCTCCACCAGATTGTCGAAAGCCGTGTACTGGAACTGGCAGTTCGTGGGCGCTACTGCCGTGCCCGCGGTCGGCGCGCCGGCCACGCCGCCAACAGTGCCGGTCGCGATACCATCGAGTGCGGCGCATTGCGGATCGATGAAACGTACGGCGCCGGCCTGATACGCGCCGGGGCTGCCGAAGCTGGTCCAGCCGCCGCTCGGATTTTCCGCATAGGAGCGCAGCGCCCAATCGCGATCCGCGACGTGCAGCTCGGACCGATGCCGGTAGCCGGCGGCGACGAACACGTCGGTGCTCTCGGCTTTCCAGCCGTAGGCGGCGTTCACGCCGTAGTCGCCGTCGGAATCCTCGATGTAGCTGTACGAGCCGTCGAGCTGCAGGCCCGCGAAATTCTTCTTGGTGATGAAGTTCACGACGCCTGCGATGGCGTCCGAGCCGTAGGTCGCGGCCGCGCCGTCTTTCAGTACTTCGATGCGTTCGATGGCTGCGATCGGCAGAAGGTTGACGTCGACGCCGACGCCGATGGCGGGATTGGGTGCGAGGCGGCGGCCATTCAGCAGCACGAGCGTGCGCAGCGCGCCGAGGCCGCGCAGGTTGACGTTTGCCGAGCCGGTGGATTGGCCGGCGCCGAACTGATTCGAGTCGCCGAACACGCCTTGTGACGACGGCAAAGCCTTGATCAGTTCAACCATCGACGGCGAGCCTTGCTTGCGCAGGTCTTCGGCCGTGAGCACGTCGATGGGCAGCGCCGCGTCTTCGGCCGCACCGCGAATGTATGAACCGGTCACGACGACGAATTCGATCGTGCCGCTGCTCGCGGTTTCCTGCGCCATGCCGACGCTGCCATGCGCAGCCAACGCCACGCCCATCGCCACCGACGATCGACGCAAAGTCTTGCCTTGCAACATGGAAGAACTCCCCGCAACGCGCCGGCGCGTCGCTGATGTCTTGTAATGCTTCGACGCCGCTGCCCAAGCCAGTGAGCGCGGCGCGGTCATAATGCAATAACCTTTTTGACGCTTCAACCAATAATGAATTCGGCGACGTCGCTCGCGATGTGTTGCGTCAAACGGCCTGCGATGCAAAACCTTATGTCGCGATTGCGCCGATCGGATTGCGTTCGCGTGCTGCCTGGCGGAGAGTAGGCGGCGCACGTCGGCGAGATGCGTTTCGACGACTGGACGTTGCGAAGCACGGGTCGAATACAAGGATCATAAAAAGGGCGCCGTATGAAAAGCTATGTCACGACACTGATCGTCGCCGCCGGTATGGCATGCATCGCAATCGCAGACGCAGACGCAGCGGAACCAGTCAAAGCGAGAATAGATTCCGGCACATTGGCGGGCGCGTCGCTGAATGGTGTGAACACCTTCAAGGGAGTGCCGTTCGCCGTGCCGCCCGTCGGCGTACTGCGGTGGACCGCACCGGCGAAGCCCGCCGCCTGGAGCGGCGAGCGCGATGCGACGAAATTTTCGCTGCCATGTCCGCAACCCGTGAACACGGACGGCACCGCCAACGGCGGCGGCGTGTCCGGGTTGTACAGTGAAGATTGCCTGTACCTGAATGTGTGGGCGCCAGCGAACGCGAGAAGCGCGCCGGTCATGTTGTGGTTGTACGGCGGCGCCGGCTTTCTCGGCGCCGGCCATCTCGGCAGCTACGACGGCTCGGCCTTCGCGCGTGACGGCGTCATCGTCGTCACCATCAATTACCGGCTTGGCTCGCTGGGCTATTTCGCGCATCCCGCCTTGACCAAGGCGACACCGGCGGACCAGCCGTTGAGCAACTACGCGCTGATGGATGCGATCGAAGCGCTGCGCTGGGTCCAGCGCAACATCGCGAATTTCGGCGGCGACGCGAGCAACGTCACGCTGTTCGGCCAGTCAGCCGGCGGCGCGATGGTGCTCAACCTGTTCGGCGTGCCGACGGCGCAAGGGCTGTTTCAGAAAGCCATCGTCGAGTCCGGCGCCTTGCTGCGGCCCGGCAAAACCTTGAAGGAGGCCGAAGCGGCCGGCAAGGCAGCGGCGGCCGCGCTCGGCTTGTCCGGTGCGTCGGCGACCATCGAACGGCTGCGCGCGATTTCCAGTGCTCGCTTCGTCACTACCGAAGCGACACGCCGCGGCAACACCGGCGTGATCGACGGCCGGCTTGTGACCGCGTCGGCCGAGCAGGCGCTGCAATCGGGCACGGCGCTCGACGTGCCGTTGATCATCGGGACGAACAACGGCGAAAGCGGCGCGGAGGCCGCGCAGACAGTGGCGAGGCTCGCGGCCTCGGGCGCGCCCGCGTATCTGTATCAATTCAAGTATGTGCCGGACTGGAAATTGCCGGAGCAGCCGAACGGCGCGCCGCACTCGGCGGAAATCGTCTACGTCTTCGACAGTTGGGCCACCTCGGTATCCGGCGGTCCGCAGGTGAGCGCGAAGGACCGGCAGGTCGCGGCGAAAGTGCATTCGTGCTGGGTGGCCTTCGCGAAGTCCGTGCCGTCGGCGCGCTCGTTGAACTGTGCCGACGGGTTCAATTGGCCCGCATACACGCCGCAGAACGACGCCGTCGCGGTGTTTGGCGAGAAACCGGAGGTACAGAAGAGCTCGGCGCTGCCTGTATTCGTGGCGCCGGTGCCAGCGCCAGCGGCAAGCTGATACAGCGCATCGGCGCCATGCGCGGTTCTTGAGCGGTTGGAGCGCGACTGCGACGTCGTCTCCAGCCGTTCAGCCGAATCCCGTGCAGCCATTGTCCGAAAGTGATAACCAGTGAGCCTGCCCCGGCGCCCTGCCGTGCGATCAAAGGAACGTAATAGTGAATCTACCTCTGTCCGGCGCGCTGCTGATCTTCGTCGTCGCCATTGTCGCGAGCCTGGTGGGCCTGTACGGCGCGCCGAAATTTCTCGAGCGCAATTTGTTCCGCCCTTACTGGCTCTTGCGCCGCAAGCAATATGCAACGGTCGTGACGAGCGGATTCCTGCACGCGGACCTGATGCACCTCATCTTCAACATGATGACGTTCTACTTCTTCGCCTTCCCGCTGGAGCGCCGCATCGGCACGCTGCGCTTCGTCGTGCTGTATTTCGCCGGATTGTTGATCAGCCATGCCGGTACCTATTTCAAACAGCGTAATAATCCTGACTATGCATCGGTGGGTGCCTCGGGCGCGATCGCCGCGGTGCTGTTCGCGGCCATCGTCTATTTCCCGAACCAGTCGCTGTTCATCATTCCCATCCCGGTGCCGATCCCCGCGCCGCTGTTCGCACTCGGCTATCTTGCATACACCTACTACGCCGCCCGACACGCGCAGGGCCGCATCAATCACGACGCGCACCTGGGCGGTGCGGTGACCGGGCTCGCGTTCGTTGCTGTCACCGATCCGAGCGCGTACGCGCGCATCTTCAGCTGAGGCAAATCGATGGCAGCGAGCTGCCGTGAAGTTCTAGCAACTTAACGGCGCCGGCTGCATACAGCGGCGCGGCGCGGGTATCATCGGTCGTGCCTTCCAAACGCGTTGCGAGGTTATATCCATGGTGAGCGTTGCGTCGCGATACCCGCTGTCCGTGGCCTGTGTCGCCATTGTTGCTGTCCTGGCCGGATGCAACCGTTCTGGCTCACCTGCAACGACAGCGCATACGACGCCGACCGTAGCCACCGCGACTGCGCCGGTGGCCTGGCCCGCCTTCGTCGAACAATTCATCGAGACATACTTCGTTGCCTATCCGAGTTTCGCCGCCGGGCAGGGGCGGCATGAGTTCGATGGCCTGTTGCCCGATTGGAGCGCCGCAGGTATCCAGAAGGAGATCGAGCGGCTGCAGCAGGTGCGCGCCAAGGCGCTGCAGTACACGGATGCGACGCTCACGCCCCAGCAGCGTTTCCAGCGCGGCTATCTGATCGGCCAGATCGACGACAATCTGTTCTGGCTGCGCGACGCGCGCATGCCGTTCACCAATCCCGCCTACTACTTCGACAATGGTCTCGACCCGGGCACGTATGTGACCGTGCCGTATGCGCCGGCAGACGTCCGCCTGCGTGCGTTCATCAAGTACGCGGCGGCGATTCCCGGGGCGGTGGAACAGATTCGCGCGAATCTGCAGACGCCCATGCCGCGCTCGTTCGTCGACTACGGTGTCGCGGGGTTCAGCGGATTCGCCGAGTTCTATCGCAAGGACGTGCCGCAGGCGTTTGCGGAAGTCGCGGACCCGCAATTGCAGCGGCAGTTGCAGGACGCGATCGAGCCGGCCGCGACGGCGATGCAGGAGATGGCGAAGTGGCTCGAAGCGCAGCGCACCACTGCGAACGACGCCTATGCGCTGGGCAAGGATAGATTTGCTGCGATGTTGAGCATGACCGAAGCGGTGAATACGCCTCTCGACAAACTTGCAGCCATCGGCAAAGCCGATCTTGATCGCAATCTCGCGGCCCTTGCCGAGGCGTGCAAAGCGTATCTGCCCAAAGGCACACTGGCCGCCTGCGTGGACAAACAGAGCCAGGACAAACCGCACGGCGGCGCGGTGGAGGGTGCGCGCAGCCAATTGGCGCAGCTGCGGCAGTTCGTCGTCGATCACAAGATCGTCACTATCCCGGGAACGCAGCTGGCGCTGGTGGAGGAAGCGCCGGCGTACAAGCGGCAGAACTCCATGTACATCAGCATCCCCGGCCCGTACGAAAGCAACCTGCCTTCGATCTACTACATAGCGCCGCCCGATCCAGGCTGGTCGAAAGCCGAGCAGCTTGCCTACATCCCGGGCAAGGCGGATCTGCTATTCAGCTCGGTACACGAAGTGTGGCCGGGACACTTTCTCCAGTTCCTGCACTCGAACCGCTCGTCGTGGCGCTTCGGGCAATTGTTCGTCGGCTACGGTTTTGCCGAGGGCTGGGCGCACTATGCGGAGGAGCTGATGGTGGAGGAGGGGCTGGCGCAAGGCTCGCCGGAATTGCACATCGGCCAACTGACCAACGCTTTACTGCGCAACGTGCGGTACATGTGCGCCATCGGGCTGCATACGCAGGGCATGTCGGTTGCGCAGTGCGAACAGATGTTCAAAGAGAAAGCATTCGTGGATGGAGGCAATGCGCGGCAGCAGGCTGCGCGCGGCACCTACGATCCAGCCTATCTCAACTACACGATGTCGAAGCTGATGATCTTCAAGCTGCGCAAGGATTGGCAGGCGAAGAATCCGCAAAAGACGCTGCAACAGTTCCACGACGAATTGCTGTCGTATGGAGGCCCGCCGATTGCGCTGGTGCGTGCGCAGATGTTGGGCGAGGTAGGCGGGGAATTATTCTGAAGGAAAACGGCGCTTACTTAAGCCGTTATCCGTAGGTTGGGCTGAGTCTGCGAAGCCCAACATGCTGACGCCGCCAAGGAATGTTGGGCTTCGAAGACTCAGCCCAACCTACGACAACTACGACAACGCAGTCGCGGAGCATTTGAGTAAGGCCATTCATTCTGAGGACGCCCCATAAAGGGAAGCCCCGTCGCAAGGGCGGGGCTTCGTTCCAGCTTCTTTACCTCGAAAGTGAGACATCGATTGATGCGAAGCTGGCAAGCTGGAAGCGTTTCGTGCGGATTACTTGAAGCAAAGGGCTTCGTTTGGCCCAACACTCAACTCGCTTCCGATAGGTTGACGCCTGGGCCGCCGCAATAGTTCCCATCGGCTTGCGCATCCGAAGCACGAATTTTTCGCTGTGGACGCATTCACGACACCCATGTCCGTTTATGACCGCTGCTTGGCCGGGCGAATACTGGCCGCCATCCCTTGTGCTGCGCATCATGCCAGTCACTTCACCGGAGGCCGTCATGAAAACCGCGTTGCTTGTCGTCGATGTGCAGCAGTCGTTCACGCGCCGTGCCTATTGGGGCAAGACCGATGCGTCCGAATTCGTCGCGCACGTGCAGGAGCTGGTCGACCAGTTCGAAGCGCGCGCACTGCCCATCCTGCAGGTCTTCCATCTGGACGAGTCCGAGGGTCCGGACGGCGTGTTCTCGCGGCATGCCGGTTTCGTCAAAGTGCTGCCGTCGCTGCGCCTGACTCCCACCGATGTGTTCTACAAATCGGTGCATTCGGCCATGTTCGCCAGCAATGCCGCTGGACAAAGCGTGGACTACTGGCTGCGCCGCAACGAGGTGAACCGCATCGTCGTGACCGGCATCCGCACCGAGCAGTGCTGCGAGACTACGACCCGGCACGCATCCGACCTGGGCTATTCCGTCACCTACGCCATCGATGCGACACTCACGTTTCCGATGGTGTCCCGATCCGGTCGCACCTACAGCGTGGATGAGATTCGCGAGCGCACCGAGCTGGTGTTGTCGGGTCGATTCGCCGAAGTCATGAGGGCCGCCGCCGTTCGCCTATGAAGCCTGTCCTGTTCACGTTGCTGCCCGATCTCATGCTGCTGGACGTGGCCGGCGCCGCGGAAGCGTTTCGGATCGCGAACCAGTGCTGTCCCGATTCGTACCAGCTGCGCTTTGTCGCGCCGACAGCGACGGTGAATACCGGCGTGGGGCTGCATCTGCATAAGCTCAGTCCGCTGCCGCGCCGCGTCGAAGACCATTCCATCGTCGTGGTGGTCGGCGTGGTGGGCACGCAGATCAAGTTCGACAGCGCCCCGGTCAAGCGGCTGATGGACTGGCTCAAGCGCGCGATGGTGAATCCGACAATCACGTTGATGTGCGTCTGCGCCGGCAGCGTGATAGCCGCGAAGGCCGGTTTGCTGCGAGGGCTGCAATGCACGACGCATCACGCGCACATCGATGAGCTGGCGCAGGTGGAGCCGACCGCGATCGTGCATGCCAATCGCATCTTCGTCGAAGATGGCCGCGTGCTGACCAGCGCCGGGGTCACGGCGGGGACCGACCTTGCGCTGTACCTGATCGGTCAGCAGTTGGGCCACCAAGTTGCGGTCGCAATCGCGCGCACGCTGGTCGTATATATGCGGCGGGCGGGCAGCGATCCGCAATTGTCGCCGTGGCTGATGCATCGCAATCACATTCACCCGGCCGTGCACCGGGTGCAGGATGCGATCAGCAAGAACCCCGCCGGGGATTGGACCGCGCGGCGTCTGGCATCCGTGGCCTGCATGAGTTCGCGCAACCTGGCGCGCCTGTTTGCCGATCACGCGCAGTGTTCGCCGCTGGACTACGTGCAGCGCATCCGGGTCGGGCTGGCGCGCGAGCTGTTGTCGAACAGCAAGCTGGACCTGGAGCGGGTCGCGGAGCGTGCGGGCTTCAGCTCCGCGCATCAGTTGCGGCGGGTATGGCGCCGTTGGGAATCGACGGCGCCCAGCTCGCATCGCGGCGGCACGAACGCGCCGCCGCCGGTCAGTTCATCGCCAGTCAGTTCAGCGTCGTAGCCGCTCGTTCCTTTCGCGCCTTGAAGTTGATGGCCTGCAGGTAGCGGATGCCTTCCTCGGCGATGTCGTCGCCCACCATCCGGTCGCCTTCGGACTTCAGTTCGTCCAGGTCCACGTAAGTCGCGTAGAACGAGCGCGTGCGCGCGGTGATCAACCCGGCCTTGAGAAGGGTCTTCACCAGCACGCGGAACATGTCGGACTGGCTGCGCATCTGTTCGCGATAGTGCGCTTCGGTCGATAGCGCGCGCAGCGCATCGACGACACGTTGCGCATCCATGCCGAAGGATTCGTATACCGCCAGGTGCTGGTGCGGCGAGCGCAGGTTGAACAGCAGTGACTGGAAACAATGCGCAGCCCAGTCTTCCATGATGTTGCGCTCGGCTTCGGTGAGCTGCGGGACGGTGCGTTGCGCCCAGATCTTGCCGAACTTGTGATGGAAGGCTTCGTCCGTCATGACGAGCTGGAACAGTTTGCGCGCCAGCGGATCGCGGTTGTGGCGATAACCCGTCGCGAACGCGCCCATCGCCAGGCCTTCGACCAGCATCTGCATGCCAACGATCTTCTTGTACACCTCGGGCGCGGCCACGATCTCGACCAGCAGCTGTTGCAGCGCCGTGCCGCAAGGCCGCGGCCGGCCCCAGCGCGCCTTGATGAATTGCGCGAAGGCGGTGACGTGGCGCGCTTCTTCGCGGGTCTGGTTCGCAGCGTATTCCTGCGCGCCCTGGTCTTTGAGCACATGGCACAAAGACGCTGACAGATTCAGCGCGCCTTGTTCGCCGTGCAGGATGGACGAGAACTGCCACAGCGCCATTTCGTTGATGAACTGCACGCGCTGCAGCGGATCGGACAGGTGCTCGGAAACGTAAGCGGTGCGCAGCGCGACGACTTGTTCATCGGGCAGCATGGCGACGCGCTGCATGTCGAACGGTTCGGTGAAATCGATGTAGCGTGCGTCGAGCGGATCCCAGAAATGATCGTGAGTGGCCGCGATGATCTTGTCGAATGCGCTGGAGCGCTGGTGATAGCGGTCCAGATCCAGCATGGCTTCGAAGTCGTCGGGCGCCACCGCGGCGTAGACGAGATCCTTGGTGATGTTGCCGTCGCTCATGTCACGAAACTCCCTGGCAGCCGGGCGATGTTGTACCGCATTCCCGGCGGCGAGTCTCGCATGGCGCCTGCGGGCGCTGCGCCGCCGCGGTAGAATCGCTCCATGCATTTCCCCGCTTTGACTCTCGTTGCCTGCATGGCTTTGCTGGCGGCCATCACCAGCTTGTGGCTGCGTTCGGCGGCGTGGATGGCTGCGCTTGCCGCTGCGCTCGTGCTCGGCTATGCGGCCGGTGTGATGCACGGCCCCGCGGCGGCATGGGTTGCGGCGCTGGGGCTGCTTGTCTGGGCCTATCGCCGCAACAAATCGTCTTCGCGTGGACGCGGCGTGCGCGCAGTTTTGCTGGCTCTGGGAATCGTGGCCGTCGCGACGTTGCTCGGCATGCACGCATTGCCGGGGTTCGACAATCCGCTGCTGGTCGACAACCTGGTGATCGGGCCGGGCGCAACTGCGTACAGCGTCTATTTCAATTTCGACAAGACGATGGTCGGCATCCTGCTGATCGGCTTCGGCTCGACCGCGTTGCTGCGGTCGGCTGCGCAATGGCGGCTTGCGCTACGGCGAGCCGCACCCGTCATTGCAGTCAACGTCATCGCCGCCATGCTGCTGGCGGTGGCGTTGGGCTTCGTGGAGTTGCAACCCAAATGGACCAGCCTGTTCTGGAGCTGGGCGCTCGTTAACTTGCTGCTGACGTGCCTGAGCGAGGAAGCGTTCTTCCGCGGTTTCATTCAGCAGGAGGTCGGCGCGGCGTTGAGTGGACACCGCTTTGGGGACGCCGCCGCGATCGCCACGAGCGCAGTGCTATTCGGGATCGCGCATGTGGCCGGCGGCTGGCGCTACGTCCTGCTCGCGACGCTGGCCGGTGCGGGCTACGCGATCGTGTATCGGCGCACCCGCAGCATCGAGATGGCGATGCTGGCGCACTTCACGCTCAACTCGGTTCACTTCCTGCTGTTCACCTATCCGCGCTTGGCGCAGCCGGCCTGATCAGACCGATGGCTTCAAGCCCAATTGCTGCGCTTGGGGCGCGACTTGATCCACGCGCCCAGCCCCAAGCCAAACAGCACCAGTGCGCCGCCGCCCATCAGCCAGCGCAGCTGGGTACCGCGTTGCAACTGGCCCACCTGCGTTGTGAGGTCGGTGACCTTGGCGTGCAGTTCCTGATTCTCGACCTTGAGCACCTTGTTCTCTTCGTATTGCGCGATCGAGGTGGCCGAAACGCGCCGCACTTCCGCCAGCTCCGTCTGGAGCTGCTTGGTCTGCTTGTCCAGGTTCGTGCTGCGCGTCTCGGCTTCGGTGCGCGCGCCGCGCGTTGCCACGAAATTCTCCCTGGTGGCTTTCAGGTCGGCTTCCAGCTTCTCGACGCGCTTGGTCGCGGCAGCGAGCAAGTCCTTGGCGGCCGGTTTGTCGGTGAGGTATTGAGTAGGCACCCAGCCGTCAGTGCCGTTCTGTGTGCGCACCTGCGTGAAGCCCGCGGCCTTGTCTTCGCCAAGCACTTCCAGCGCCGTGCCGCTGGGGAGGGCCGCATTGATGATGCGATGTCCATTGGAAGGGCCGCGGCGCAGCGGCACGGTCAATTCATCGGAGATGTACAAGGTCGCGGCAAAGGCGCTCATGCCGGCCAGCATCAGCCCAGCCAGCATCAGCAGTGAGATCGCGGCTTGTTGCAGGACTGTTCTTGGCATTATTCGGCGGCCCTTATTCGTTTACTTGCGATGAGCGCCAGCAGTTCGCTCACCGGCAAACGAGGAATATAACGAATGTGCGGCCATCGTGGGCAGAAATGCCACGGACAGGCACGCGTCGCGGCGTTTGCGATCGGCGGCAGCACCTGCCGGCGATTCGACCACAGCCCTGAGTGAGCCGCTGATAAGATGCGCGCCATGACGCATCTCAGGTACGTACTTACGCTGCTTGGACTGTTGACGTTGCTATGGCTCGGACTGGCCTTCGAGCCGTTCGACCGCAAGGACTGGCTGCTGGAAAATCTACTGCTGGTGGTCGGCGTCGCGGTGCTCGCGCTGACCTATCGCAAATTTCCGCTCTCGCGGATTTCGTACACGCTGATCTTCGTGTTCCTGTGCCTGCACACGCTCGGCGCGCATTACACGTATGCCGAAGTGCCCTACGACCGCTGGTGGACGTCGCTCACCGGCTCGACCTTCAACGAACTGGTCGGCTGGAAGCGCAACAACTTCGACCGCGTCGTGCACTTTTCGTACGGTTTGCTGCTCGCCTATCCGATCCGCGAGGTGTTCCTGCGCGTGGCCGGCGTGCGCGGCTTCTGGGGTTATTTCCTGCCGCTGGACCTGACCATGTCGTCTTCCATGCTGTACGAGCTGATCGAGTGGATGGCCGCCGAGTTTTTCGGCGGCGATCTGGGCGTGGCGTATCTCGGTACGCAAGGCGACGTCTGGGACGCACACAAGGATATGGCGCTGGCCAGTCTCGGCGCGCTGCTCGCGATGAGCGTGACGGCTTATATCAATTCGAGAATCAAGCGCGACTTCGCCTACGAATGGAACGAGAGCCTGCGCATCAAGAGCGCCGCGCCGCTGGGCGAAGTGGCGCTCGCCAAAGCCAAGACCAAAGCCAGGTGAGCCGTGGCGAAGAGCGTCTTCAGGTCTTCATTTTCTGCTTGCCGCGCTCCGGGAAATTGACGATGCAGCCGACGCCGTCGGCATGCGTCACCGACACCGGCTTGCCAGCGACGATCTCGTCGAGCGCGTTGGCCAGGTAGCGCTTTTCGGCGCTGGGCCGCTGTTTTTCGTACGACAGACGATCGTCCATCGGGCCGCGGTAGACGAGCTTCCAGCTCTTCGGCTCGATCACGAACACTTCCGCGGTGCGCTGCACGCCCAGCGCTTCGCCCACCGCCTGTTGGTTGTCGATCAGGATGGGAAACTGGATGCTGAATTCCTTGGCCTCGGCCGCGACGGCGGCGCGGTCGTCCTGCTGATTCGAATTCAGCAGCAGGAACTCGACGCCCTTGGCCTGGTACTGGGTGCGGATCTCCTGCAATGCCGGCAGCGCCTGGCGCACGATGGGGCAGCCATTGCCCTGGATCATGACGACGACCGCCTTCGCGTCGGCGAGCTTGTACAGCTCGTGCTCGGCGCCGTTCTGGTCCTGCGCCTTGAAGTTCGCGACGGTCTGGCCCGGGGCGGTGGCGCATGCCAATCCAGCGGCCAACAGGCCGACCGCAGCCAGCAGGGCGGACAGATGCAGCTTGGTATTCATGGAGATCTTCCTGTCGAGGCGTCGGTTGAGCCGGAGCGAGCCAAAGAGTTGAGCCGGAGGGAGTCAAAGAATAGTGCATCGGCGCGGCCAGCTACAGGTCGGTAGACCGGCCGCGACAGCATCCATGCGCGCTTCCGGGCAAAGAATTGTGGGTCGCGAGGCGGCGATTGCGCGATCCGACCCGGAACCTGGCTCAAGGCCGAATCGCGGGCGACCGGTCTCAGTACTGGATCACTGATAGCACCGGCCGCAGCTGCCAGCGAAAGTCCTTGACCAGCTTCAGGTCGATCAGCACCAGCAGATCCGCTACTTCGTAGCCTGCATCGAGACATAGTCCGGCGCCGGCTTGCAGTGTGCCGCCGGTGGCGAGCACGTCGTCGACCAAGAGCAGCCGGCCGCTGCCTTGCTGCATTTCCAGCACGCCGGTGCCGTACTCCAGGTCATAAGGAACGCTCACGATGGGCGGTGGCAGCTTGCCTTGCTTGCGGATGGCGACAAAACCTTTGCCATGACGCAGCGCCAGCGCTGCGGCGAGGATGAAGCCGCGCGATTCGATGCCGGCGACGGCGTCGATGCGGCTCCATGCACTCGCATCGAGTTGCTCGCTCAACGCCGCGATGGTCGCGTCGAAGTGCTCGCGCAGCAGTGGCATGATGTCGCGGAACAGGATGCCGGGCTTGGGGAAGTCCGGGATGTCGCGGATATGGCGCCGCAGGTCGGTCATGACGATTCGCTCGCTGGCAATTAGGAAGAGATGTCGCGCGCATTGAAGGTGACCTGGGCTCGAAATGCAACGCGGCGAGTTAGCCGGCAAAGCACTATCATTGGCCGGTGTGCGCCTTACAACGCAAATGATCCGGGCGTACAGTTCGCCGTGTCGAACCTAGGAACATGGGAGACGTCATGACCCCGCTCGCCAATCTGCGCAATCCCAAGGCCGCGGAATATGCGTCACGCGAACTGCACCTCGACAAGGGCCGGCTCACCAACGACGCGCGGAGGCAGGCGGCATGAAATACCTTCCGCTGATCTGGGCGGGCCTGTGGCGCAAGAAGGCGCGCACGATTTTCACGATGCTGTCCATCGTCGTGGCGTTCCTGCTGTTCGGCTTGCTGCAGGGAATCAACCAAGGCTTCCACCAGGCGGTGACGAATCTCAACGTCGACCGCCTGTACGTGTCGGCGAAATCGCAGATGACCGACGGCTTGCCGATCTCGCACTTGCAGCGCCTCGAGTCGGTGCCCGGCGTGCGCGCCGTGTCGCTGTGGACTTACTTCGGCGGCTATTACCAGAACGCGCGCAACGGCATCCCCGCGTTCGCCACCATTCCGGAGTCGCTGTTCGCCGCCTACAAGGAAATCCAGATCAAGCCGGAATACGTGCAGGCGATGAAGAACGTCCGCACCGGTGTGCTGATCGAGCAGAAGCTCGCCGCGAAATACCACTGGAAGATCGGCGACCGCATTCCCATCGGCACGTCGATCTGGACCGACAAGTCGGGCAGCAACACCTGGTACTTCGATGTCGTCGGCACGTACGACGGTTCGAAGGTCCAGGGCCTGCCCCAGTTCTATTTCAATTACAGCTACTTCCAGGAAGCTGCGGCGTTCGGCAATGGCGTGGTCCATTACTACATCGTGGCCATCAAGGATCCGCACCAGGCAACCAGGATTGCGAAGGTCATCGACGCGATGTTCGAGAACTCAGCCAATGAAACGCGCACGCAGACGGAATCCGAGCTGGCGCAGCAACAGCTCAAGCAGCTCGGCGACATCAACTTCATCGCCAATGCCATCGTCGGCGCGGTGCTGTTCACGCTGCTGTTCCTGACCGCCAACACCATGATGCAGTCGGTGCGCGAGCGCACTTCCGAACTGGCGGTCCTGAAGACGCTCGGCTTCTCCGACGCGAAGATGGTGACGCTGGTGCTGATCGAATCGCTGCTGCTGTGCCTGTTCGCGGCCTTTGTCGGGCTGGCGCTGGCCACGGCCGCGTTTCCGGCGCTGCGGCCTATCTTCGGCGATTTCTCCATGCCCATCGTGGTGATGGTTGCCGGCGCGGGCATTGCCGTGGCGATGGCTTTGATCAGCGGCTTCCCGCCGGCCTGGCGAGCCAAGCAGCTGAATATCGTCGATGCGCTGGCGGGCCGTTGAGCCCCTGCGCATCATCTTTCGAATTTCAGGACACACCATGAACATGTTCAAGCAGGTCGGCGCGGTGACGCTGATGAACCTGAAGAGCGTGCCGCAGCGCCTGGGCACCTCGCTGGTCATCATCATCGGCATCGCCGGAGTCGTCGGCGTGCTCGTGTCGGTGCTCGCCATGTCCACCGGCATGATCAAGACCATGGAGAACTCGGGACGGGACGATCGGGCGGTGATACTGCGCAACGGCTCCACGTCGGAGACCGGCAGCGTGATCACCCGCGACGCTGCGCGGCTCATCCTCGACAGCGCCGGTGTGAAGCGGGACGCGGCGGGCAACCCTGTCGGTTCGGCGGAGGCGTTGCGGCTGCTCACGTTGTTCACGAAGGGCGACAACATGGAAGCGAACGTCATTCTGCGCGGCGTCGGGCCGAAGCTGCGCGAGGTGCGCCCGGAATTCCAGCTCACCGCGGGACGCATGTTCACGCCCGCGGTCAACGAGGCCATCATCGGCAAGGCGGCGGCGCGGTTGTACAAGGGCGCCGGCATCGGCGACAAGATCACGACTCGCGAGGCCACCTGGACCATCGTCGGCACGTTCACTTCGGGCGGCGATTCGCACGAATCGGAATTGTTCGCCGACGCCGACACGCTCATGTCCAACGGCAGGCGCGGCGCCTTTCAGTCCATCGTGGTCATGCTGGAGTCGCCGGGCGCGTTCCAGAAATTCAAGGATGCGCTGACTTCGAATCCGGCGCTGGCGGTGGACGTGAGCCCCGAGCGCGAATATTTCGCGCAGCGTTCCAAATCCATCAGCCGGGTGATTTCCATCATCGCCTACGTCGTCGGCGGCATCATGGCCGTGGGCGCCATCTTCGGCGCGCTCAACACCATGTATTCGGCCGTCAGCGCGCGCCTGCGCGAGATCGCGACGCTGCGCGCCATCGGCTTCGGCGCGACCGCGATGGTGGTGTCGGTGCTTGCAGAAGCGCTGCTGTTGGCAGGCATCGGCGGCGTGATCGGAGCGGCGCTCGCCTGGCTGTTCTTCAACGGCCACGCGGTAAGCACCGGCGGCGCCGCAACCGGCCAGCTCATATTCGAGTTGAGCGTAAGTCCGCAGCTCGTCATCGTAGGCATCGTCTGGGCATGCGTGATTGGCCTGCTCGGCGGACTCTTCCCGGCAGTGCGCGCGGCGCGCTTGCCGGTGGCGACGGCGTTGCGGACGGTCTGACCATCGTCAACGCGCTGAACGATCGGCTGATGTTCCTCGGTCAGCCGACGCCCTGATTCATCCCGCCGAATTCTGTTCGCCGACGACAACCGGCAGATCGGGCGTTTGCCTGAAGCGCCCGATGAAGCGGGTCACGCGCTGCTGCAGGTCGTCGATGAGCGTGAAGACCACTGGCACGACAAACAAGCTGAGTGTCGTCGATGCGAGCAGGCCGCCGATGACGGCGATGCCCATCGGCGCGCGGAAGCTCGGATCGCCGGACCAGCCGACCGCGATCGGCAGCATGCCGGCGCCCATGGCTATCGTCGTCATGACAATGGGCCGCGCGCGCTTCGAGCAGGCGTCGAGCATGGCGTCACGGCGCGACAGGTTGTCGCGACGCATCGCCATCACCGCGTACTCCACCAGCAGGATGGAGTTCTTGGTCACCACGCCCATCAGCATCAGCATGCCGATCAGCGAGGGCATCGACAGTTCGTAGCCGGTGATGTACAGGAACACCAGCGCACCGCCCGCCGACGGCGGCAGCGCGGACAGGATGGTGATGGGCTGCAGGAATTCGCGGAACAACAGCACCAGCAGCAGGTAGATGCACATGATGCCGACGATGATCGCCTGACCGAAGCCGGCGAACAGCTCCTTCATGATCTCCGCCTCGCCCGAGTCCACGCGGATGACGCCCGCCGGCAGGTTTTTCATCGACGGCAGCGCGTACACCTTCTTCAGTGCGTCGCCGAGTGCCATGCCGTTCCTTTCCGCTTCGATCGTCACGTTGCGGTTGCGGTCGTAGCGGGTGATGCGCGCCGGGCCGGAGCCGAGGGAAACTTCCGCGACGTTCATCAGCGGCACAGGTCCAGCTTTGCCGGGCACCGGCAGCAGGCGAATGGCGTCCAGATCGCCGCGTGCATTGTCCGGCAGCTGCACGCGGATCGGAATCTGCCGGCTGGCCAGGTTCAACTTGGCGAGGCTGTTCTCGACGTCGCCTGACGTCGCTATGCGCGTCACCGCGCTCAACGTTTCGGTCGTGACGCCGAATTGCGCGGCGCGATCCGGCAGCGGCCGGATGACGATTTCGGGCTTCATCAAGCTGGCGTTGGACACGACGTTGCCGATGCCGGGCAGCGTGCGGATGTCGCGTTCTACTGCTGACGCCGCGCGATTCAACTGTTCGGGATCTGCACCCGCCAGGGTGATCTGCAGCTTGCTGCCGTTCTGTGCGCCGAAGGTGAGGCGGATGCCGGGAATGTCGGTCAGCGATTCCGCCGCCTTCCGCTGGAATTGCTGCTGCGTGAGATCGCGCTCGTCGGATGGCACCAGGCGCACAGTCAGGCTCGCGCGGCGCACGTCGCTGGTCGAGTCGCCGCCGAAGCCGCCGCCGGCAGCCGAGCCGATGATGCTGTACACGCTGACGACGTACGGCATCTTCGTGACGCGTTCGCGAATCGTTTCAGCGACCTTGCGCGTTTCCTCCAGCGACGATCCGGGCGGCAGCTCCACGCTCATCACCGCGAATCCCATGTCGCCCGCCGCGGTGAAACCCTTCGGAATGAGCGGCACCAGCGAGAACGACGCGACCAGCAACACGGTCGCAATCGCAATGGTGTGGCGGCGATGCTGCAGGCACCACTCGATCGTCGCGAGGTACTGGCGCTTCATCCAGCCGTCCTCGTTCTGTTCCATGTGCGGCTTGAGCATGTAGGCTGCCATCATCGGCGTCAGCATGCGCGCCACCAGCAGCGAGAACAGCACGGCCACCGCGGACGTGAAGGCGAAGGGCCGGAAGAATTCGCCGGGAATGCCGCCCATGAACGCGACCGGCACGAACACGGCGCATAACGTCAAGGTCGTCGCGACTACGGCGAGGCCGATCTCGATCGCGGCATCCTGCGCAGCTTCGAGCGGTTTCTTGCCCATGCGCAGGTGCCGCACGATGTTCTCCACTTCGACGATGGCGTCATCCACGAGCATGCCGACCACCAGCGACAGCGCGAGCAACGTCAGCGTGTCGAGCGCATAGCCCAGCAGGTGCATGAGCCAGAAAGTCGGGATGATGGCGAGCGGCAGCGCGGCGGCCGAAATGAGCGTCGCGCGCCAGTCGCGCAGGAATATCCACACGACGAGCACGGCGAGTATCGCGCCTTCGAACAGCATCTCCATCGACGAGTGATAGGAGGTGCGAATGAAGTCGACGGTGCTGCTGACTTCCGCGAAGCGCACGCCGGGATGCTGCTTGGAAACCTTGTCCACCGCAGCGCGTGCGGCATCTGCTACGTCCAGCGCGCCGGCTCCCCATGCGCGCACCACTTCGAAGCCGATCACCGGCTTGCCGTCGAGCAGTGCGAGCTGGCGGCGTTCGGAGGCCTGGTCGCGAATATCGGCAATCGTATCCAGCCGCACCGTGCGGCCGTCGCTCAGCGCGATGGGCAACTCGGCCAGTTCCTGCGCCGAGGCGATGGTGCCGGTGGTACGCACACTTTGCTCGAGCCCGCCGACGCGGCCTTCGCCGCCCGGATACTCCGCCTGGATGCGGCGCAATTGCTTGGAGACGTCGCTGGCGGTCGCGCCGAGCGCGGCCATGCGGTCGGGAATCAGGTCGACGCGGATCTCGCGTTCGACGCCGCCGACGCGCCGTACGCTGCCGACGCCCTTCACCGAAGTGATTTCGCGCATGACGGTGAGGTCGACGAACCACGACAGCTCGGTCTCGCTCATGTTGTCCGACGCGACGCTGAACGTGAGCACCGGCCGGCCCACGGTGGTGACGCGCGAGATGATGGGCTCGCGCGCATCGGCGGGCAGATCGGAACGCACCCGCGTCACCGCGTCGCGCACGTCATCGACCGCCTCGCTGATGTTGCGCTCGAACTGGAACTCGATGAACGTCGTCGACGAGCCTTCGTTCACCGTCGAGGTGACGTGTTCGATACCAGCGACGGAGGCGATGGCGTCCTCGATCTTGCGCGTGACTTCGGATTCGAGCTGCGATGGCGGCACGCCCGGATACGGCACGGTGACGACGACGGCCGGAAATTCGATGTCCGGCTGATCCTGCACGCCCAGTTTCTGAAAGCTCAACAACCCGGCGACGGTCAGCGCCAGGAACATCACGATGACCGGGATGGGATTGCGGATCGACCAGGTGACGAAGTTCATGACGGCTGCAGCGCGGCGGCCGCGCTCTCACTTTCACTCGGTACGACCTTGACGTGATCGCCGTCCTTCAGGAAGCCGGCGCCCTTGTCGACGATGCGTTCGCCGGGCTGCAGGCCGCTGACGATTTCGATGGTGTTGCCGCGCACCGAACCGGTTTCGATATGCCGGCGCTGCACGGTGTTGTCCGCGCTGAGCACGAACACATAACTGTAGCCGTCCTGGATGACGACGCTTGCGATCGGCGCCATCTGCGCGGCGTTGCGTTCGAGCACGATCTCGCCGCGCGCGAACATGCCGGGCTTGGCGGCGCCCGACGCGATGTCGACGTAGACGAGGCCGGCGCGAGTCGCGCTTTCGATCGTGGGCGCGACGGTGCGGACTTTGCCGTCGAGCTGTGTGCCGTCGGCAGTGGTCAGCCGCACGGCCTGGCCGATCTTGATTTCGCGCAGGCGCGCTTCGGGAATTTCGGCGCGCCATTCGACGCGGCCCTTGCGGACCATGCGCAGCATTTCGGCGCCGGTCTGCGCGATCTGGCCGACCGACACCGTGCGCGAGGAGACGATACCGTCGTCCGGTGCGGTGACGTGCGTGTAACGCAACCGCAACTCGGCGCCTGCGAGTTCCGCCTTTGCCACTTCGACGCGCGCGCGCGCGGCGAGCTCTTCGCTGCGCAGCTTGTCGAGGTCGGACGCGGACAGCACACCGGAAGTGGACAGCGACTGCGCACGCTTGAGCGCGGAGGCCGCATTCGCCAGCGTCGCATCGGCCGACGCCACGTTGGCTCGCTTCGACGAAAGATCCGCGGCCAGCAGATCGCCCGCCAGCGTCACCAGCTCCTGGCCTTTGCGCACGCGAGCGCCCACGTCGACGCGCACTTGCTCGACGCGATAGCCGCCGACTTCGGGACCGATGATGATTTCCTGCCAGGGGAAGATGCTGCCGTTCGCGACGATGCCGCGCGCCATCTCTTCCGCATCCAGCGTCTTCGCGGTCACCGTGAGCGCGATCGGTGTGCCGGGCACTTCATGTTTCGACGAGGACGAACGCACTAGGATAATGGTGGCGACGAGTGCCACGACGGCGGCGATCGCGGCCATGGTGAGGCGGCCGCGTTTGCTTTGCGGTAGATAGTCGGAAAAGCTCATCTTGAATCCGTCGAAGTTTCGGGAAGTGCGCAGGGGTACTCGATTTGCGGCATGTGACTGGTGTCAGCTTGCTGATATGATATCAGTAAGCTGATAACCCTCCAATGAGCGCCGTGTCACAACACCCCTCGAAAAGCCGCAGTCCGGGCTCGGCAACCGCCCCGCCGGGCGAGATCATTGCGTATCTCCTTAAGAGTCTTCACCATTCTTTGCGTCAGGCGGTGGATGAGACTCTCCGGCTGCACGGCATGGAGATGTCGTTTGCGCATCTGGCTACGCTGTACACGCTGAACGCGGAGCCGGGCGTGGCCGGTGCCGAATTGGCGCGACGGGGTTTCGTCACTGCACAAACAATGAATACGCTGCTGCGCCGCCTGGAGCAGGAGGGCGACATCGAACGGCGTCCGAATCCCGCCAGCCTGCGCGCCGACAGCTGGTTCATCACCGATTCCGGCCTGCTGCATCTGGACCGCGCCAAGGTCGTCGGCGAGGGAGTGTTTCGGCGCATGCTGTCCCCATTCAAGGCGGGGGAAATCGCGCTACTGCAAAGTCTGCTGGAGCGCTGCATCGGCGGTCTGGACGTGCAGGTCGACGACATGCGCTCAAAGTACAAGGCGGCCAGCCGCAATTCCAAAGACACCAAACCGCGCGGCGCCGTCAGGAAGTCCACAGTCAAGAAAAAGGGCCGCTGAATCGTTCAGCGGCCCATCGGTGTGTGCAGTCGCGACTCTTCAGCGCGGCGCGTTGCCCAGAAAATCCGGCTTGCCGAGCTCGACACCGTTCTCACGCAGCAGGTTGTACGTCGTCGTCACGTGAAAGAAGAAATTCGGAATCGCGATATGGCGCAGGTAGTAGAGGCCGGTGAACGTGAGATCGCCGCGCGGCGTCTTCATGACGATGCTCCTTTCTTCCGAGCCGTCGATCTGTGCGGGCTTGAAACCCTGCAGATAGTCGATCGTCTTGTCGGCGCGCGCGATCAATTCGGGCAGCGTCGTCTCATTGTCTTCGAACTTCGGCGCTTCCGTGCCGGACAGGCGCGAGGCAGCGAACTTCGCCGCGTCGCAGGCAATCTGCACCTGGCGGTTCAGCGGCAGCATGTCGGCGATCAAGCGGGCGTTGACGAGGTTGGCGGCGTCGAATTTGCGCGCTTCGGCGTGCGCCAGGCCTTTCTGCAGGATTGCCTTGAGGCTCTGCAGCGTGTGAATGAAAACCGGCACCGATGCTTCGAACATGGACATGGTCATGGCGGTCGCTCACGTGATTCGGGACGCGAAGTATAGAGCGGCGCATACGTGCGCAAATGCCGGCATTGCTGGCCCGCAGGAACTTCATTGATGACGCGCGTCCATGCCTCGCACCGTCGCCGCGAGTTGGGAGCGGTATTTTCAGCGCGTGAGTACGCTGGTGTCGGCCTCGCGGCCCAGCCTGACTAATCTCGCTCCAGCCCGCCGCCGGTTTGGCGTGGCGCACCAGAAAAATCGCCGGCATGGATTACTTGAGGCTGCCCGGCGTGAAGACGTCGACGGACAATGTGACCGTGCGGCCTTCGTTGGGTTGCAGCGCGCCGACACCGACGACGCGCCGCGCCACTTCCTCGCCGCGGTCGTTGCGCACCGAGATCACCACCGAATATTCCCAGGCTTCCGCGCCTTCCGGATTCTTGAACGCACCTTCCACCCGCAATGCGGTGAAAGCCGGCTGCGCCCGCCGCTCGACGCTGGTCTTGGCGTCGAAGCGCAGGTGGTGATTGCAGCCGGGGCAGATGCTGGCGCTTTCGAGAATGATCGCCTTGCAATGCGGACAGGTGCGCGTTTTTCCGGCAGTGGCCACTCGGCTCGTGCTCATGGATGACTATTGAGCGGCGCTGCGGACGGTCACTTGGCCTTGTCGTCCCAGCCGAACTCGGCCCGGCCGCGCATCTTCGAGCCCGCGGCGACTGTGAGCGAGCCGGCTTTGAGATCACCGTTCAGCACGCCGGTTTGCAGCAGTTCGACGCGGGCAGCCGCGTGAATGTTGCCTTCCAGCTCGCCGCCGATGATCACGGTGTTGGCGCGTACCTCGCCGGTGACGCGGGCGCCCGCCTCGATGGTGAGGTTACCCTGCACATTCACGTCGCCTTTGAAGTTGCCGGCGATGCGGATGTGGCCGGCTCCTTCGACCTTACCCTCGATGGTCAGGTCAGCGGCGATCAAGGATTCCTTGGCATCGCCACGCGGCTGCACGGCGCTGGCGCGCACGGCGGCTGGTTCATAGGTGGCGATCGTCGCCGCGGCGCGGTCGACTTCTTTGATTACATCTCGGTCCTTTTCGGCCTTGTCCTTGTCGGCGGCCCCTTGTTCGCGGCCGTATTGGTCTTTCCACAACGCCATGGCAACTCCTCCTGCACATCAACTTTTGAAACAGCAGCAGGTAATTACACAGGCCGGTTTGGGGTGTCAAATATCCCGACAAGTTCGTCTGAATGCGGAGACACTTGCGGGTAGGGAGCAAATCGGCGTCTGCAGGTAAGGGACGGGGCGCTGCGGCGGAATGGCGGCTGGGCCGCTGCCTGCGCCCGCGAGAACCCATGGCCCGGTTGGGCGGGTTCTCGCAGGGAGATCAGTGCTCCGGCTTTAGCTTTCCAAGGCGCTCATCAGCGTCAAAGCCAGCGCGGTCACGACGAACAACACACCTACGGTCAACATACGTCCTCCTTCTGGTTCCATCACATCATTTTGCAATGCAATATATCATAAAACTCTGCTTGGTCAATAAGTTCAGGTGGCTATTAACGCAGGGCAAGATGACCGCTCAATGACAAGAACATAGCGGAAAATGCTTATTGGCCGGAGCCGCCATCGCCGCGCCCGGCAACAGGCTGACCACGAATAGCAGGGCGATCAGTCCAGTGATCAGGAATCCCCACGGGCCTGGGCTGGTCACGGCGCTGCGGCGTTCGACGAACATGATGAACAGCACGGCGAACAGACCCGCCAAGATGCGGCTGGTCATGATTTTCTTCAGCCCCGAACGCTGTCGGTCGGGGTTGAGGCGGTGCGCACCGACTGCACGTAAGGCGTGGCCAGTCTGGCGGACGGTGTGGCGGCATTGTCACGCTCGCGCACGCGAGGCGCCGCCGTGCTGAATACAGTGCCGCTGAGTGCGGTCAGGACCAAGGCGAATAAGCCGCCGACAATCTGCTTTTTCATGATGCTCTCCTCGACAAGGGTGATGAATATTTGTCGATGGGGGCATTTTCTACGTGCGCTGTCATAAGCACATCGCTCGGAGGAGCCAGCTCCTTCGGGAGGAGGAGCCATGCGAGGGAATCAATCGCCGTGATCAGTCCCAGGGCGCAGTCCGGCGTTCGGCAGCAGCACGGTCCAGTTTTCGATGCAGGTTTCGATGCTCACCTTGCCGGCGTGCAGCTCGAGGATGCGCACGCGTTTCAGCTCGACGAAATCGCCCTTGGCCACGGGCGCGTTGTCGATGCCTTCACCGGCGAACACGAAGCGCACGGCGAATTCGTCGATGATCTGCTTGTCGTTGCCGCTGCGGCGCAGGAACGTAAACTCCGGATCGTGCATGCCGCCGGCTTCGCGCAGCAGATGGCGGACGACTTCTTCGCGGCCGACGCGATGGATACTGCGCGCAGGCGCCAGCCAGATGACGTTCGGCTCGTACAGCTTGCGCGCGCCCAGCAGGAAATTGCTGTGCATCTGCAGGCTTTCGGCGTGCTCGAGAATACGGGTCGACGCGTTGGCGGACATAATCGAACAGCCCTCTGGACTCGATCGCTGACAGGCGATCACAGGTGCGAAAGTTTCAGCGGCGCGCCAGCAAGCGTCGATACGCCAAAGGAGCCAAGGGCGGGGATCGGCAAGGGGAGGTCTCTCAGGCTTGGCGTGCGCGCCGGTAGAGATCCGCAGCCTGGCCGCGCGATCCGCAGTCCAGCTTGTCCAGAATGTTCGCGATGTGGCGCTTGACGGTGTGCAGGCTGAGCGACAGATCCCGGGCGATGTGCTTGTTGCTCGCACCGGCGGCGGCTTGTTCCAGCACTTCCAGCTCGCGCTCGGACAAAACGTTCAGCGGACCATTGCTGGAGCGAGGTACATCGTCCGGTGTCTCGATCCACAACGCGAGTTTCGCCTGCAGCGAATCGAATGCAGTCGAGCGTCGCACGTCGGCTGGCGCGGCATCGAGCAGCGCCGTGCGCACGTGCGGCGGCTCGAACAGCAGCAAGCCCACCGAATGCTGTTCCGTCGCTTCGATGTAGACGGGCAGGAACGTCGTCCAGCTCTTGGTGCGGTTGCCACGCAGCAAGTGCATGTATGCGAGGGTGACGCGCGGATCGGCGTACACCATGGGCATGCGATTGCGCCGATGAGTTTCGACCGCCGACTCTAGCGCCGACTGCGCGGTCGTCCAGTCCTCGCGCAGGATGGCGAGCTGACCGCGCACAAGTTCGATGGCCGTATCGATGAACGGCCATTCCGTCGCGACGCGCGGCGCGAGCAGGCCGGGCGCCATCGTGCGGAACTTCTCGATGTCGTTCGACATCCAGTAAAAGCGCGCAACCGCGTGCTGATAGCTGCGCAGCCATACGGCGCGATGCACTGCCGCCTCCGGCTGCAACAGCGCATTGATGAGCGTCATCATCAATGCTTCCGCCGCTTCATAGTGGCCGGTGGCGGCCTGGAACAGCGCGCGGAATTGCAGCAGCCGTTCCGACACCAGCCGCATGCCGCCGAATTTGTGATGCATCACGGCGCCGCGTTCCAACAGCGGCACGATGGGCTCGCGCCGGCCGCGCCACAGATTCGCCCACGCGCCCACCGGCAGCGCGGCCAGATGCCAGGGCGCACCTTCGGTACCGCGCACCAGTTCGCTCAAGGCGAAGAAGCGTTCGAACACGTCCGCGACGCCGGGCAATCCGATGCACAGGCAATGAATGCGATCCGCCGTCTGCGGACACACGCGCGCGGGATCTTGCTCGGCGATGACCAGGAAGTCGTTGAGATATCTACCCACCGACTCCGGATCGCCATGCAGCAGCACGTACCACGCGCGCTGCAGCGCAAGCTGCGCTTTGGCCAGCTCATCGAGCGGCATGCGCTCGATCCGCTCCATCACCTCCCACGCCAACGCGCCGTCCCCGGCTGAGTTCAGCGCATCAACCTGCAGGAACATCGCGTGCACGCAGAGCTGGTTCTGACCTTTGGCGAGAAAGCCGTCGACCGCGGGCTGCAGTTCACGTTTGGCGCGCGGCCAATCCCAGCGCAGCCAGGCGCAGAAACCGCGCAGGTAGGACATGCGTGGATCGTGATGGCGCACGCTTTCCGGAATCTGGTCGATCCAGCGCTCGATCAGCGCGTGATCGCCGCTGGCCAGCATCGGTTCGCCGTGTTTGACGATGAGCTGCATGGCTTCGTTCCAGCGACCGGCCTTGAGGAAGTGCGCGATGGCGCGCGGCAGCGATTGTTCGGCGCGGCCGGCGCGCTCGTGCAGGTCGGCGACGCGCTGCGGATGGCGCCGCTCCAACTCGTTCTGCAGGAACTCGCGAAACAAGTCGTGGAAGCGCAGCACCGGGATGGAATCGTCGGTCGCCGTCAGGAACAAGTTGCGGCGGTACAGCGCTTCCAGGACGCGGCGCGAATCGTTGCGATCGGTCACGGTCGCGCAGGCGTCGGGACTGAGTTCGGTCAGCACGGAGCACTGCAGCACGAACTCGCGCAGATCCTCGGGCAGCTCGGCGAGAATTTCCTGCGCGAGATAGGCGAACAGATGCCGGTCCGAGTTATCAGTGGACGCCGTGCCAGCGCGCTGCGCATCGGGCCGCGTCGATTGCAGCACCATCGTCAATCCCGCCGCCCAGCCATGCGTGCGCCGCACCGCTGCGCGTATGGCTTGGGGGTCAGGTGTGCCGCCGAGCCGGGCGGCTGCGAGCACGGTCGCCTCGGCCTCGCTGAATTGCAGTTCCCAGGGAATGAATTCGGCGAGTTCACCGTGTGCGCGCCAACGCGCCAGCGGCAACACCGGTTCGACGCGGCTGCCGAGCACCACAGCGACGTGATCGGGCAGGCGCTCGATGAGCGACTCCAGCAATTCGAACACGACTGGCTTGTCGATGGTGTGCAGGTCGTCGAAAACCAGCACGATGCGCTTCACCGGCGCGGTGCAGAGCGCGTTGACGAAAGACGCCAGCGCCGCACGGCTTTGCGAATCCGAGCCGACCGAATGCGCGAGCAGCGTCGCAGGTGGCGTGTCCCACGCGAGCATGAGCGGTTCGACGGCGCGCAACAGCGTGGCGAAAAAACGGTGGCGGTCGTTGTCGTCCTCGTCCACCGACGTCCACAGCAACACCTGGTCGGCAGTCGCACTGGCGGCCAGCTGCGCGAGCAGCGTGGTCTTGCCGAATCCGCCAGGTGCGCATATCAGCGTGACCGGGTAGCTTTCGATCGACACCAACAGCCGGTTGAGCAATGCGGGCCGTGCGACCACATCGCGCCGCACGCGTGGCGCGCGGAACTTGGTCAGTGGCGATGCATTCCATGCCGCGACGATGTCGGGATTGGCGGCCATTGCTTATGCTTAGACACCGTTGCGTAGACAGTGGTGAGATTCTTTTACACGCGGCGCCGCGCAGGCGCCGGATGGCAAACCGAGCACAAATTGTAGCCAGAGGCGCCCGCCGCGTCGTTACTTTTGGAACGACGCGGCATTGCTGGCGTATCCTGGCAGCCACCTGCATGCATTCGTCCAAGCATTCGAGGAGACGAGCGATGACAGACAATTCCGTACGCGGCCGCTTCGTCTGGCACGACCTGATGACGCGCAATATTCCCGCCGCCCAGGCGTTCTACACCAAGGCATTGGGCTGGACAGTGCAGGCGATGGAGGGTGCGGGCGGATACTCCATGTTCGTCGCGCCTGCCGGCGCGATTGGCGGTGCGGGTCCGCTTCAGAGCGGCGCGCCGCATTGGCTGCCGCACATCGCGACGCCTGATATTCAGCAGACCGTCGGCGACGTCACCCGTCTTGGCGGCAGCATCAAGACTCCTGTCACGCCCGTCCCCGGCATGGGCCAGTTCGCGATCCTCGCCGATCCCCAGGGCGCCGTCTTCAGCGTGTATTCTTCCACCAAGCACAACCCCGAGACGGTGCCCGCGACCGGCGAGTTCGCATGGCACGAATTGCCGACCAGCGACGGCAAGGCTGCGCTGGAGTTCTACCGGGCCGTGTTCGGCTGGGATCTGAATCGCGAGTTCGACATGGGGCCGATGGGGACGTACAGCATCTTCGGCCGCAATGGCCGCGACCTGGGCGGCATATTCACCAAGCCGCCGGAGATGCCGGTCAACGCATGGGTAGGCTATGTGCGCGTGACGGGCGTGGAGAAATCCGTCGCCGCCGTCACGGCGGCCGGCGGCAAGGTCATCAACGGCCCGATGCAAGTGCCGGGCGGCGAATGGATCGCGCAATTCCTCGACCCCGAAGGCGCGACGTTCGCGGTCGTCTCCACGACAAAATAGCGCCGCGCCGGCTGCGGCGACAAAGTAGTGCATTCGTGTTGAAATACGCGCGCAAACCTTAGACGTGTCCGAGCGAGCAACCCATGAAGATGATTCGAGGCAAGACCTTCACCGGTCAGCGCGTGGTGCTGGACGGCAAGCTGTTCATCGACTGCCATTTCCAGAACGCCAACCTGATCATCGAAGGCAACGGCCTGTTCGAGATGCAGACCTGCAAGATCGAGGAGGACTGCAAACTGTCCGTGGAAGGCCCCGGCCAGGTGCTGCTGCACACCCTGAAGATGATGCTGTATTCGGAAGGCTGGATGTCACGCGTCGCCGACAACGTGCTGCATGCCGTGAAGCAGCCCCCCAAGGCGCGCGCGCCGAAGAAAGCGGCGGGTTGAGCGGGACCGGCTATGGGCCGGTTGGCGCTCGCTCGATCATGCTCGCGAGCGCATAAATAGTTTCCAGCGCCGGCATCGCCACGCCGTGCCGGCGTCCGACGCGTACGGCATTGCCGAGAATCGCTTCGATCTCCATCGGCCGGCCGTTCTCGAAGTCCAGCGCCATGCTGGTCTTGTATGGCGGCATGGCAATCGTGCCGGCAATCATCTGCTGCGCCAGCTGGGGATGCAGCGGATATCCATCCGCCGCGGCGATGGCGCAGACTTCATCCATGACCTTGCGTGCGAACGCCTGATCCTCGGCCGTCTTGAGCATCATGCCGGTGTCCAGCACGCCACCCATGATGGAGATGGGGTTGAACGTGGCATTCCACACCGCCTTCTGCCAGCGAGCGCTGATTACGTTGTCGGTGAGTTTGCAACCCACGCCGCTGGCTTCGAACAGCGCCGCAAGTTTCTGCGCAGCCGGCGTGATGCCCGCCGGGTAGCGGCCCATGACCAGCGAACCCAGTGATTGATGATGGATCTCGCCCTGTGCCGTGCGGCTCACGCCCACGAAGGCAAGCACGCTCAGCAACTCGTTGTCAGGAAACGCGGCGGCGATCTCCGCTTCGATATCAATGCCGTTCTCGATCAGCGCGATGACGGTGCGCGGACCCACGGCCGGCCGGATCAGCGCGACGCGATCCACGTCGCGCAGCACCTTCACCGTCAGCACCAGGTAGTCGGGTGGCGTAGCGCAATCGGCGACGTCGCGTAACACGTCGGCCGGCACGAATTGGTGATCGCCCAACAGCGCGCTGCGGATGCGGTAGCCCGAGCGGCGCACGGCTTCGAAATCGGAACGACACACGACGGTGACGCGCGCGCCCTGGCGTGCCAGAGCGGCGCCATACAGTGCGCCGATGGCACCGGCGCCGACGATCAGTACGGATGGTGTTGGGTATTGCATATTTTCGGTGGTGGCGATGGCATCGGGCCGGCGACTTCCAGATAATGCGCGCCGGCCGACGCTTTTTACCTGAATCGAGGAACTCATGCCCAATTTGTCGCGAGCTCATTTTTCGACGCTGGGGGCCGAAGAACTGCGCAGCTTCCACGGCGCCATCCGCCAGCGTTACGACGCGTTTGCGAAACGTGGGCTGAAGTTGAACCTGACGCGCGGCAAGCCGTCCGCGCAGCAGCTCGATCTTTGCAACGAACTGCTGCAGATGCCGGGCGTGGGCACTTTCATGGCGGGCAACATCGATTGCCGCAACTACGGCGAACTGCAGGGCTTGCCCGAGCTGCGCGCGCTGCTCGCGCCGGTTTTCGGCGTCACGCCGGATCGCGTCATCATCGGCGACAACGCGAGCCTCTCGCTGATGCACGACGCCATCGTGTTCTCGCTGCTCAAGGGGACGGTGGACAGCGAGCAGCCATGGTCGCGCGAACCGCGCGTCGCGTTCCTGTGTCCAGTCCCCGGCTACGACCGCCACTTCTCCATCTGCCAGGAGTTCGGCATCGAGATGATTCCGGTGCCGATGACCGAGCAGGGCCCCGACATGGACAGCGTCGAAAAGCTGGTCGCATCCGACCCCGGCATCAAGGGCATCTGGTGCGTGCCCAAGTACAGCAATCCCACCGGCGCGGTGTACTCCGACGCAACCGTCGAGCGGCTTGCGCGCATGCCGACCGCGGCGCCTGATTTCCGCGTGTTCTGGGACAACGCCTACGCAGTGCACCATCTCACCGCCGAACGCATCGAACTCGCCAACATGGACGCCGCGTGTGCGCGTCACGGCCATCCCAATCGCGCTTTCATCTTCGGCTCCACCTCGAAGATGACCTTCGCCGGCTCCGGCGTCGGCGTATTCGCGAGCTCGAAGGACAATGTCGCCTGGTATCTCAAGCGCATGGAGAAGCGCACGATCGGCGGCGACAAAGTGAATCAGTTGCGCCATCTGCAGCTGCTGCGCGACGCAGCCGGCATAGCGCAATTGATGGACCGCCATCGCGCCATCATGGCGCCGAAATTCAGCAAGGTGCTGGACGTGTTCCAGGAGCACCTCGGCGCCAGCGGCGTGGCGAGCTGGGGCCGGCCCAAGGGCGGATATTTCATAACGCTGGAAGTGCCGGCGGGCTGTGCCAGACAGGTCGTGAAGCTGGCGAAGGAAGCCGGCGTGGAACTCACCCCTGCGGGCGCCACGCATCCGCAGGGCAACGATCCGCAAGACCGGACTATTCGCATTGCGCCGAGCTTCCCGGAGCTGGCAGAAGTGACCCAGGCGGCCGAGGGGGTGGCGCTGGCGGTGCTGCTGGCGGTGACGCAGAAGGCGCTCGGTTCCGCCAGCTAGCGCAGGGTCCGTGCCTTGCTGGCTGCACCCCTAACAAACCGCGGGGAGTGCCAGGGCCACCTGGGAAAAGGGGCGAAGGATTTCAGCCTCCCGGCGACCGTATCGATCGCGACTGTTATCTCTAGAAATCATTCCTGGATTTAACTACCATCCGGCCCCGGTCGGCAGCCGCCGGCCGGGGGCATCGGGAAAGTTCTACGAGGATCGCGCAATGGCTGAAGTGGTATCCCTCAGGTCGGAAGGTGCAGTGGCTGTCATTACCATCGACAGTCCGCCCGTCAACGCGATGTCGCAGCCAGTGCGGCAGGGGCTGCTCGATGCGTTCACGAAGCTGGCCGCGGACAAGTCCGCGAAAGCCGTGCTCATCACCTGCGCGGGCCGCACTTTCATCTCTGGCGCCGACCTGAAGGAATTCGACACCGGCGAGATCGCGCCGAAGTACCACGATCTGTTCGCCGTCATCGAAGCGTTCGACCGTCCGGTCGTGGCTGCGCTGTTCGGCACCGCGATGGGCGCGGGCGTGGAAATCGCGCTGGCCTGCCATTTCCGCGTGGCCGTTGCGGACGCCAAGCTCGGCCTGCCGGAAATCACGCTGGGTATCATCCCCGGCGCGGGCGGCACGCAGCGCCTGCCGCGCCTGATCGGCGCGAAAGCGTCGCTCGATTTCATCCTCAACGCGGCGCCCGTCGATGCGGTGAAGGCGCGCGAGATGGGCTTCGTCGACGAGATCATCAGCGGCGACCTGACGCAGGGCGCGATCGCGTACGCGAACAAGCTGATTCAGGCCGGCACCAAACCGCGGCGCACCGCCGACCAGAAGGTCGACACCACGGGCTTCGATGATGCGTCCATCAAGGCCGCGCTCGCCGGCGCTGCGAAGAAGTGGCGCGGCCAGCAGGCGCCGCAGCGCGCCGCGGATGCGATCCGCATCGCCACCCAGCATTCCGTCGCCGACGGCATCAAGCTGGAAAAGAAGATCGCCATCGAAGCGGAGAATTCGACCGAGTCGAAGGCGCTGCGCCACCTGTTCTTCGCCGAGCGCGAAGTCGCGCGCATTCCGGGCCAGCCCGAAGGCGTGAAGGCCAAGGATATCAAGAGCGTCGGCATCATCGGCGCGGGCACGATGGGCCGCGGCATCGCGGTCGCGTGCGCGGACTCGGGCATGACGGTGAAGCTCATCGACATGTCGGACGACGCCGTGAAGCGCGGCATCGAAGCCATCGCCAAGACTTATGAAAGCTCGTTGTCCAAGGGCCGCATCACGGCCGAGCAGTCGGCGCAGCGCATCGCCGCCATCAAGGGTGGCACTGATCTGAACGTGCTTGCGGACGTCGACCTGGTCATCGAAGCCGCGTTCGAAAGCATGCAGGTGAAGAAGGATCTCTTCACCAAGATCGACGCCATCTGCAAGCCCGACGCGGTGCTCGGCACCAATACCTCGACGCTGGACATCAACGTCATCGCCGCGATGACCAAGCGTCCGCAGTCGGTGATCGGCCTGCACTTCTTCAGCCCGGCGAACGTGATGCGCCTGCTGGAAATCGTGCGCGGCGACAAGACTTCGCCCGAAGTGCTCGCGACCGCGGTCGCGCTCGCCAAGAAGCTGCGCAAGATCGGCGTCGTCGTCGGCGTGTGCTACGGCTTCGTCGGCAACCGCATGATGCTCGAAGGCTACATGCGCGAAGGCGACCAGCTGCTGCTCGAGGGCGCGACGCCCGAACAGCTCGATCGCGTGGTCGAGAAGTTCGGCTTCGCGATGGGTCCGAACGTCCTGAACGACATGGCCGGCAACGACATCGCACTCAAAGCACGTGAGCAGCCGGGCGTGCGCGATGGCAAGCCGCGTCCGTACCACGAAGTCATCGACACGCTGGCGCGCGCCGGCATGCTGGGCCAGAAGTCGGGCGAAGGGTTCTACCGTTACGAAGCCGGCAACCGCACGCCGCTGCACAACCCGAAGACCGACGAGATCATCGAGAAGCTGGCCAAGGAACTAGGCATCAAGCGCCGCCAGATCAGCGACGAAGAAATCGAAGTGCGGGTCGTGTATCCGCTGATCAACGAAGGCGCGAAGATTCTTGAGGAAGGCATCGCGTATCGCTCGGGCGACATCGACGTCATCTGGTCGACGGGCTACGGCTTCCCGCGCTTCCGCGGCGGCCCGATGTTCTACGCCGACACGGTGGGCCTGAAGAACGTGTACGACCGCATCGTCGAACTGCACAAACAGCATGGCCACTACTGGAAGCCGGCGGCACTGCTGGAGAAGCTCGCGAAGAGCGGGCAGAAGTTCTCGGAATGGAAGAAGTAGAAGAACGATCGCGCGCGCGGGTTCTTCGACTTGAAGTTGCAGTAGGCGTCTAGCGCGCCCCCTCCCCAGCCCTCCCCCGGCGACCGGGGGAGGGGATCGGAGCGGAATGCAGCGCTGATTGATTTGTCCGGTTCCCTCCCCCGCTTCGCGGGGGAGGGTCAGGGAGGGGGCGCGGCAGCAAGCCCTGCCCACATCCCAATTTCCTAAACCGCGTCCGGCTGAACCTCCGGACGCGCGTTCGCAAAAGCTGGCAGCGATTCCAAATGCTGCCCGATCGCCGCCAACGTCGGAAACGGCGTCAGGTCCGTCGCCACGCGCCGCGCGTTGAAGAGCTGCGGCAGCAGGCACACGTCGGCCATCGACACCGCGTCGCCGTACAGAAATTTCCCGCTTGTCGAATACTGCTGTGCCGAGGTTTCGATGGCCTTGAAGCCCAGCGCGATCCAATGCCGGCACCACTCGTTGACCTGCGCATCGTCCTGCGCGAGTTGCTTGCGCAGATAGTTCAGCACGCGCAGGTTGTTGAGCGGATGAATGTCGCACGCGATCGACAGCGCCAGCGAGCGCACGCGCGCGCGTCCGAGCGCGTCGCCCGGCAACAGCGGCGGCGTGGGAAACGTTTCATCGAGATACTCGATGATGGCGAGCGACTGCGCCAACACCGCATCGCCTGTATCCAGCGCGGGTATCAGCCCCTGCGGATTCTTCGCCAGGTACTGCGCGCCGTGCTGTTCGTGCTTGGCGAATTGCACGGGCAGCGACTCGAAAGCGATGCCCTTGAGGTTCAGCGCGATGCGGGCGCGGAACGCAGCGGAGCTGCGGAAGAACGTATATAGCTTCATGGGGGTCCGATGGTGGTGACCAGCGTGTCGAGTCCGTCGACGCCGCCTTCGACGCGGTCGCCTGGTTTGAGCGGCGTGACGCCTGCGGGCGTGCCGGTGTAGATGAGGTCGCCGGGCGCCAGCTCGAACAGCGTCGACAGCTCCGCGACGATTTCCGGCACGCTCCAGATCAGATCCGCGATGTCGCCTTCCTGGCGCAGCTCGCCGTTGACCTGCAGCCATATCCGGCCGCGCCCGGGATGCCCGACGTCGGCGGCGGGCTGGATCGCGGTGATGGGTGCAGCCCGGTCGAACGCCTTGGCGGTATCCCAGGGACGGCCTTTATCGCGCGCTTCGAACTGCAGGTCGCGGCGCGTGAGATCGTTGCCGACGGCGTAGCCGTAGACGTGCTCCAGCGCGTCGGCGACGGCGATGTTCTGGCCGCCCTTGTGCAGGGCGACCACCAGCTCGATCTCGTGATGCAGGTTGGCGGTCCGCGAGGGATAGGGAATCGTGGCGTGGTTCGGCACCACCGCATCGGCGGGTTTGGTGAAGAAGAACGGTGCTTCACGTTCCGGATCCTTGCCCATCTCGCGCGCATGCGCGGCGTAATTGCGCCCGACGCAGAAAATGCGGCGCACCGGAAATCGCTCGGCGCGGCCCTTGATCTCGACGGACGGCTGCGGCGCGGGTGGGAAGAGATAGCTCATGTCGTCGGACCCGTCAGGGTAGGTTGGGCAGCGCGTAGGTTGGGCTGAGTCTGCGAAGCCCAACAATTCTGGCTGCGTTTGGATGTTGGGCTTCGCAGACTCAGCCCAACCTACTCCTCCACTGCGGCGACAATCAATCCCTGCGTCAGCCACTTCTTGAGCATGCCCGCCGCCAGCAGCGGCACTTCCTCAGCTTCGTGAAATTGACATAGCGTTTCGCACATGTCCGCGAACGTGCCTCGCCGCGTACCCGCCATCATCTCAAGTGCGCCCGCTTCGGCGTCGCTCATCGGCCGGTAACGTACCGTCAATTCCTCGCGCCAGATCAACCAGTGCTGTGCGGCGTCGAGCAGCGCAGGCACGACAACTTCGCTCTCATCCGCCAGCTGTCGACTCAGCTGCGCCGCGTTGGTCCGCAAGCGCAACGTCCGCAGCGATGGATGAAACTGCAAGTACAGCGCGGGCCAGCCGATGGCGCCGATCTCCGCGAACGCCGCCAGCGACATCGGCGTCTCATCGGCTGCGTCGAACGCTGCCGCGATGGCCCATTCCCAACTTGCCAGCTCGCTCAGCCAGGGCTTGTCGCAATGCTCCGCGTGCCGCTCCAGATGCGCTGCGAGCCGATGACCGAACCAGCGCACTGAAATATTCGTCGACGGTTGCGCAGCAAGGTAGTGTCGCGCGAGCTCAGCGAAGGCTGCCGTGCCCATCAGTTGTTGCAGGCGCGGGTAGTTGTACGCCAGCGCGTCGTGCAAGCGCAGTCCGTACGCGTTGGAATAGATGCCAAGCCGTGCCGCCGCGGGAAACTGTTCCGATTGCTGAATCGACTCGGCAATGGACATGGCTTCATGCAGCACATGATCCTGGAACGCGCGCTGCATTTCGGCGAGCCGCATGGTCAGGCAGCCTCGGCCGCAACGGCGCTCGCGATATGGCGCGCGCGATCCAGTTCGGCCAGCAATTCGGGCAGCGCGGGAATGTGGTCGTCGCGCTCGATCATGGTCGAGACCGCGCCGAAGCGCTGCGTGGCGGCGGCGAACAACTGCCATACCGCTTCGGCGACCGGCGCGTCATGCGTATCGATGAGGTACTCGCTCATGCGATCGTTCGCGACGTCGTACTGCTGGCTGTGCCCGGCCAGGTGAAACTGCTGCACACGCTCGACCGGAATGCCGCGCAGGTATTCGTGCGGATCGAAGCCGTGATTCACGCCGCTGACATAAATGTTATTGACGTCGAGCAGCAGCAGGCAATCGGCGCGGCGCGCCACCTCGGCGAGGAACTGCCATTCCGTCATTTCGGAATGGACGTAGCTCACGTAGCTGGAGACGTTTTCGAGCAGCAGGCGCCGGCCCAGGATTTCCTGAGTCTGCGCGACGCGCGCCACGACGTGGCGCAGTGCCTGCTCGGTATACGGCAGCGGCATCAAGTCGTGCATGTTGACGCCGTCGACGCCGGTCCAGCACAGATGATCGGAGACCCAGGACGCCTCGAAGCGTTGCGCAAGTGTTCTGACTTCGCGCAAGTACTCGACGTTGAGTGCGTCGCTGCTGCCGATCGAGAGCGACACGCCGTGCAAGGCGAACGGGTAGTGCGCGCGCAATCGTTCCAGGTAGCGCAGCGGCTGCCCGCCGGGAACAAGATAGTTTTCGGTCAGCACTTCCAGCCAGGCAACGCTGCCGCGATGCTCGCCGAGCAGGTCGGCGTAATGCGCCGGCCGCAAGCCGAGGCCGAAGCCGAGGGAAGGGAGTCTGGCGTCGCTCACGATGTCGTGCTGAGGGATCGAAGCTGGCGGATTGAACGAGACAGGCGCACACGCCGGGCGCAACGACCCGGCGTGTACTTGAGAGTAGCTGCGAAGAATCAGGACTTCTTTGCAGCTGCCTTGGCGGCGTCGCACTCGGCCTTGGGCAGCAGTACGTAGCCCTGGCCCTTGCAGCTGTTCTGGCCGGCGCAGGCATTCTTCGCTGTCGAACAGGACGACTTGCCCTTGCAGCTGTTGACGCCTTCACACTTCACTTTGGCTTCGTCCGCCGCATGCGCGGTCATCAGCGGGGCAGTGCTGAACAGCAGGGCCGCGGCAGTGGCGAGCGCGGCACTGGAAAATTTCTTGCTGGAAGTCATGAGCAGAGTCCTCTTCGTTGTAGACCCCGACCTGTTCGCTTCGAGGACGGGGGTTGGATGCAGCGTGCTTTTCAGCTTACGCCGAGTATACGCCGCGATGCCGGACCTGAGGCCAGGGCGGGTGCCGCGCACCGCGCCATCGCCTGGGTCTAATATCGCAGCACTGCAACAGACCGGGGCACGTGCCCAAACATTACGACACCTGAAAACCCACACGCAGACGGCGAGGGCGACATGAATTTCGGCGAACTCTTCGGTATCCACATGCCCGTGGCGGAAATCCTGCTGCGCGGCACCTGCATCTACTGGGCGTTGTTCCTGCTGTTCCGCTTCGTATTGCGCCGCGACGTGGGCTCGATGAGCATGGCCGACATCCTGCTGCTGGTCATCATCGCGGATGCGTCGCAGAACGCAATGGCCGGCGAATACAATTCCATCAGCGAGGGCATCGTGTTGATCGCCACCATCGCCGGCTGGAATCTGTTGCTCGATTGGCTGGCGTTCCAGTTTCATTGGGTAGACAAGCTCATCAAACCCAGCGTGCTCGTGCTAGTGCGGCACGGCCGCATCCTCAAGAAAAACATGGATCATGAACTCATGACCGGGGAGGACTTAATGGCGAAACTGCGCGAGCACGGCATCAGCCGGCTGGCGGAAGTGCGGCACGCGTATATGGAGAGCGACGGCGAAATCACGGTCATCAAGCAGAAGAAATAGCAGCGGCCCTCCCCCGCAAGGCGGGGAGAACGACGCAGCAATAAAAAAGGCGGGTGAGGTCACCCGCCTTCGATCGACAGCCTGCGTCGCGGTCAGCTCGCCGTTTTGCGAACCTGCAGCGAGTCCTTCACGGACTTCACGCCATCGGTGTCGCGTGCCAGCTGCAGCGCGCGGCTGCGAGCCTGATCCGACTCGACGAAGCCGCTGAGCTGAACCGTGCCCTTGAACGTGTCGACGTTGATCTGGTGCGCCTTGGTCACCGGATCTTCGATCAGCTTGGCCTTCACTTTGGCCGTTACGACGCCGTCGTCGATGGCCTGGCCGGTGGACTGCTGGGTCGGCGTCGAGCTGCAGGCTGCCATCAGCGATGTGCCCATCATGGCCGCCAGAATCAGTGCGGCTCTATATTTGCCGGGATTGCGAATCATGGAATTCTCCTGAAAAGAACCGGCCTGCGCAGGCCGGTTCGTTGGATGGCGTGAATCCAGTGTAGTCCCGGTAGCGGACCGCGGCTGGGATAACTTCACAGTGTTGGTCAGCCCGTACCGTCACGGCGCAATTCAGCCTGCTTCTTGGCGATGTCGAGATCGCTGTCGGCGCGGTCCTTGCAGTCTTTCTGCGATGTGCCGCTCAGGGCCTCGCACTTCTCGAGGGCGACCTTGTGATTCGCCTCAGCCTGGGCCAGGGCGACCTTGAAGTCCCCCTTGGCGGCGGTCGCGCTCGCCTCCTGCGCCTGATCTCTTACATCATTCGGATCGTGATCGGCCCGCGCATCGGCGATGTCCTTCTGGGCATCGGCGTTGCTCTCGCGTGCGTCGGCGGTGGCATCCGCGACGTCGCGTTGTGCGTCGGCGCTGGCATCGGCGACGTCATGGCGAACTTCGGCGGGCGATTCAGCTTTGTTGCAGCCGCCGATTGCAAGGCCGGCGGCGGCGATCATCCATAGTGCGTTGAGTCTCATGAGTACACCTTCTGAATAGTGGCAAACAATTTATGAGTGATGTGCGGCATTGACAAATCAGATCAGCGTGTGTGCGCTTCGCGTCGATAACGTTCATTCATAAGTGAAGGTTCCGATGCTGAAGTCCACGACTGCCGACGACGCGTCGGTGACGGAACACGCCGGCATCCGTGTACGTTCAACACTCACTCGTGTCGGGCGAGTGCGTGTTTACACTCGCCGCCGAGACGTCAGATCCTTCCCATCAACAACAGAATCAGCAGCACGACGAGCACCACGCCGAGCAGGCCGCTCGGTCCGTAGCCCCAGCTGCGGCTATGCGGCCAGCTAGGCAGCGCACCCACCAGCAACAGGATGAGAACGATGAGCAGAATGGTGCCGAGGGTCATGGGAATCTCCAGGGAAATTGCAGTTGGGGTCAGTCTTCCTACATCAGCCAAATGCGCCGCGCCGCGTAAAGTTCAAACCAAGCGTCGCTCGATGGCGACCAGCCGCGCTGGTGTCGCTGCATCGTTCAAAGCATCGTTGCATTGAAATGGCTGCGACTTCCGTCAACAAGGAATCGAAGCAGGCATCCGGCTTGAACTGGACGGCGCTGGTGTCCGGCAAGGGCCGGGTGCCGCTGGCCGTCGTCGTGATCACGCTCGTTTCCATTGCGCTGCTCGTCGTGAATGCATCGTTGCTCGTGATCAACACCGCCGGCACGATGGATTCGAACGAGCAATACGCGCGTTCCTATGAAATCAAGCGCTCGCTCACCGCGTTCGAATCCATCATCACTTCGGCGGAGTCGGGGCAGCGCGGCTACTTGCTGACAGGGCAGACGGCGTATCTCGAGCCGTTCTTCCGCGCGACGCGCGACTGGCGCACCGAGATCAATCGATTGCGCAATCTCACCGCGAGCAATCCGACGCGACAGGGCGAGATTGCCGAACTCGAAACCATGACCGCCGCGGCAGTCAAACGGCTGGAGCTGACCATCTCCCGCACCGATCAGCCGGGGCCGACCGGCAACGCGGACGTTGCGGGCACGGGACGCGCGACGGCGAGCATGGACCGCGTGCGCGAAAGCGTTGGCCGCATGCTCAAGGAGGAGGACACACGCGTCGAGGTGCTGCGCGCGGAAGTGCTGCACGACATGTGGCTCACTCTTGCGGTGGCGTTGTTCACCACGGTGGTCACGATCGGAGTGCTCATTGGTCTGCACAAACTGCTGCGCCGCTATGTGGCAGCCCAGGCCCGTGCCAAGGATGCCTTGCGCGGCGCCAACCAGCGCCTGAATCGGGAAGTCGAAGAGCGGACGGCGGAACTCACGGAGCTGTCACAGCATTTGATCCGGGTATCCGAAGAAGAGAAAGCCAAGCTGGCGCGTGAGCTGCACGACACGCTCGGCAGCAACCTGACGGCCATCAACATGGATCTGAACTGGATCAGCAAGCGATTGCCTGCGGAGCAGCCCGAGTTGCGCGAGCGCCTGCAGCGCTCGCTGCAGATGTTGACCGAAACCGTCGAGCTCAAGCACCAGGTCATCGAAGGACTGCGGCCCAGCCACCTGGACAACCTGGGCCTGGCATTCGCGATGCGTTCGCATTGCCGCGAGTTCACGCGCCGTACCGGCCTGCCGTGCGACGTCGATGTGGTCGAGGACTTCGACGAGATCGACCCGGAGCTGTCCATCGCGCTGTATCGAATCGCACAGGAATCGCTCACCAACGTGACCAAGCATGCGCAGGCAAAGTCCGTGAAGCTGCGCTTGCATCGCGAGTCCGGCGGCATCCGCCTGCGCATCGTCGATGATGGCGCCGGCATTCCCGCGGGCGCAGCCTCGAAGCCCAAATCGCACGGGCTGATCGGCATGCGCGAGCGCATGCGCCAGATCGGCGGCGCCATCGAGATTCACGCCAATGAAAACGGCAGCGGCACCGTCGTCGAGGCTTTCATACCCACGCCGGCAGGTGCCGGCCCAACGATGCAATTGACGCCTGCCGTAGGCGATCACCTACAGAACGTGGGGCATGGCTGATTTGCAAACCGCCGGCATGCGCTTTGAATGCGCTGCGGTGCGGCCTTGATCGAATGACGAGAGGAAAGACCGATGGTGCAGTATTCCCCGAGCTATTCAACCGCCACCGCGCCGCATCGCTCTGTCGATACGCTGGTGGATGCCTTGGCCGTGACGCGCATCTGCGGCGTCAGCGATTTGCTCGGCGAATCCGCTGCCATGCATCGCCTGTTCGAGCAGTTGCGCCGCGTCGCGCCGACGCGCTCCAACGTCATCATCATCGGCGAGAACGGCACCGGCAAAGAGCTGGTCGCACGCTGCCTGCATGAATTGAGCTCGCAGGCCGGCGGGCCGTTCATCGCTGTGAGTTGCAGCGCGATTGCCCCGGAATCGATCGAAAGCGAACTGTTCGGGCACCACAACGGCGCGCACAGCGGCACCGGCAACGGCGCGACATCCGCGCTGCGCGGCTGCTTCGAGCGCGCCGCAGGCGGCACACTGCTATTGGATGAAATCACCGAGCTGCCGCAGGACATGCAGGTGAAAGTGTTGCGCGCGCTGGAGTCAGGCCGCATGACCGCGGTGGGTGCGTCGCACGAAACGGAAGTGCACTGCCGCGTCATCGCCGCGACCAACCGCGATCCTGAACGAGCTGTCGCTGAAGGGCGACTGCGCGCCGACCTGCTCTATCGCATTTCCGTATTTCCCATTGCCGTCGCGCCGTTACGCGACCGCGAAGAGGACGCCGATCTGCTGGCGAGCTATTTTCTCGCCACTTTGAATACCGAGGAGAACACGACCAAGCGCTTTTCCGAGGATTCGCTCGCGTGCATTCGCCAGTATTCCTGGCCCGGCAACGTGCGCGAGCTGCGCAATGCGGTGCATCGCGCTTTCCTGCTCGCCGACGGCGACCTGAATCTGCGCGCCGTGGTGGGCAAATCCGCGCTGAGCGCATCCAGTAGCGGCGATCAGGCGCTGCGCATTCCAGTCGGCACGAACCTTGCTGATGCCGAGCGGTGGATGATTATTGCCACTTTGAGGAAATGTGGGGGAAACAAGACGCGTGCCGCCGCGTTACTGGGGGTGAGTCTGAAGACCTTGTACAACCGACTGAACGCATATCGCGCGCAGGGACTGGAGGTCAGCGACTTCGACACCGAACTGATGGAGGTTGCCGTCTGATGTTGAACCCCAGAGAGACCGAGATACGGGATAACCACACCACCGTGAATGACGCTATCGGAGTACTGATCGTCGATGACCATGCCATCCTGCGGGCCGGCGTGCGCGAAATGCTGTCCGACGAAGATGATCTGCGGGTGGTCGGCGAAGCTGGCTCCGCCGAAGAGGCGCTGCAGGTGCTGGAGAGCGGCCCCAAGGTGGACGTCGTGGTGCTCGACATCACGCTGCCGGGTCAAAGCGGCATCGATCTGCTGAAGCAATTGCGCCGCGATCGCCCCGAACTCGCCATCCTTGTCTTGAGCATGCATCCGGAGCGCAGCTTCGCGGTGCGCTTGATGCGCGCGGGCGCGAATGGCTACGTGCCGAAGATGATCGTGCCGGAGGAACTGGTGAAGGCGGTGCGCGCCGTCGGCACGGGTCGCCGCTACATCACTCCTATCGTCGCGGAGCTGCTTGCTTCGGATTGCGCAGCCGACGAGGAAGGTCCGTTGCACAATCGCTTGTCGGAGCGCGAGTTGCAGGTGTTCACGCGGATCGCGCGCGGCATTTCGCCCGCAGTGATGGCGAACGAATTGGGGCTGAGCGTGAAAACGGTCAGCACTTATCGCGCTCGTATCCTTGAAAAGATGTCCATGCGCAGCAATGCGGAAATAGCCGCTTATGCTGTGAGAAACCAGCTTGTCGACTAGCGCCGCCGTGGCGCGGCGGCATGGGCTCGGCGATGGAACCAGCCGTTAACAAGTCAGGCGTGCCATGGAGCTCACGATCTACATCGTTGAGGATTCCTCTCCAGTGCGGGAGAGGCTGATAGAGGCAGTCAGCGACGTACCCAACGCGCGCGTCGTCGGACAGGCGGCCGCCGTCAAGGAAGCGCTCGAAGGTGTGCAGCGCTCCCAGCCGCGCGTTCTGATCCTCGATATTCAGTTGCGACATGGCAGCGGTATCCGCCTGCTGAAGCAGATGCGGGCGACCGGCATGAGCTTGCCTGAACTCGTCATCGTCGTGACGAACTATCCGACCGACGATTACCGCAAAGCCAGCCACGATTGCGGCGCCAATCATTTTTTCGACAAGGCATCGGAATTCGACAAGGTGCGCGATGTGCTGCTCGAGCACGGAGCGCGCCAGCCTGGGTATGCCGGTGCGATCTCATCCGGGCCGTAGGCGATTTATCGCCTGGCGGGGATCCAATTACGGGTGTCGTGCGTTGCACCTCCAATTCGAACCGCAGCCTTGGATTTCCAGCTCGAGCGGGGCACGCCCGGCTGACTGACAATGTGCGGCACGCCGCGCGGATCCCAGGACGATGGGCACCCGCTGAGATCCATCGGACACCGCGATGGCGGCTGCGCACTTGGGGCCGTGCCGCCTTTGCGGGCTGCGCGGCCCTTTTTTTGGCTTGCAACGATTCGCCACGGGATGCATGAACGGCGCGGACCTCATCGGCTGGGCGAGTTCAGTCATTTTGCTGGCGACACTGACCCGGCAGGTGTTCACGCAATGGCGCGAGAGGTCGACGGCGGGTGTTTCGCACTGGCTGTTTATCGGTCAGCTCACCGCGTCCACGGGATTCCTGATCTACAGCTGGCTGGTGGAGAACTGGGTATTCGTGGTGACGAACGCCGCGCTGCTGACCACGGCGCTGGTGGGGCAGGTCATCTATCGGCGCAACGCCCGGCGCGAGGAACGTGGCGCGGCCGGGGGAAAGAAAGTTGCGGCGCACGAGTGCAGGCGGATTTAAGGAGACCACGATGGCGCGCCCGATCTGGAACGGCACGATTTCTTTCGGACTGCTGAACATCCCGGTGCAGTTGTACTCGGGCGAGCGTTCGGTGGACCTGCATTTCCGCCTGCTCGACAGTCGCGACAACAATCCGGTGCGCTACGAGCGCGTCAACGTGGAGACCGGCGAAGAAGTGCCCTGGAAGGAAATCGTGAAGGGTTTCGAGTACTCCAAGGGCAGTTACGTCGTCATCGACGAAGCCGAAATCCGCAAGGAAGCACCCGAGGCCACCGAGGCGGTGGAGATCGAAGCCTTCGTGGATCGCGCCGCCATCAATCCGATGTATTTCGAGAAGCCCTACTACCTGGTGCCCGGCAAGAAGGCCGAGAAAGGTTACGTGCTGTTGCGCGAGGTCTTGAGCAAGACCGACAAGGTGGGCATCGCGCGCGTCGTCATCCGCACGCGCCAGTATCTCGCGGCGATGCTGCCGGTGGGTGATGCATTGGTGCTGAACCTGATGCGCTTCCCGCAGGAGATCGTGAAGTCCGACGAGTTCAACCTGCCGTCCGGCACCGCGAAGAGCTACCGGGTGACGCCGAAGGAAGTGGAGATGGCCTCGCAGTTGCTCGATTCGATGACGGTGAAATGGAATCCAGAGGACTATGCCGACGAGTTCCGGGCGCGCCTGCGCAAGCTGATCGACGAGCGTGTCGCGAAGCAGACCGGCAAGAAAGTGAAAGCATCGAAGGCGCCGGTCGCCGCGGCGCCGCATGCGACCACCAACGTCGTGGACTTCATGTCGCTGCTGAAGCGCAGCTTGGACAAGAACGGTGGCGACGAGGCGAGCGGAGCAAGGAAGCTGGCGGCGCCCACGAAGCGCACCAAGAGTGCGAAGCGCAAAGCGTCGTAGCGTGGGGCTTAGCGATCTTCGGTGCTGACGTTACGGCTCCAGTCCGCGGGCGTGCTCGACGCGTCGTACTCGACCGCTGATTCGGAATGCGTGGTGCGGCAGGAATCCTGCCAACGCACGACGACGTAACTGCCCGTGCGCAACTGCCACACGTCGCCGCGCAAGTCGAGGCTGGTGTCCTTCAGCCGCACGGGGTCGCCGACGCGGAATCGATTGGAATTGCCGGTCTTCGAATTACTGTCTGCGCTCATTGCCCAATCCTTTGATATACCTGATCAGCCGATTTATCGGCGGCGCTGATCGGCAGCGTAGGTTCACGCAGCGGATATCGCGTTAGGGGAAACCCTCAATCCCGCCGCGATATGTTCAGGTTGTGCAGCCAGTCACACTAGGCCCCCATCCCTTGCCTTCCCCCGTCGAACGGGGGAAGGGGAGTTGGCTGCAGCCTTATGATTTCGAGTCCGCTTGGCAGCCCGGAGCAGCCTCCGGGCGGGGCAGTGCGCGCTACTCGCCGCTCCACCAGACCATGAACTCTTCGAAGCTGATGGCGCCGTCGCCGTCCGAATCGGCCAGCTCGAAGGCCAGCAGGCATTCGTCCTCCGACAGTTCCTGGTCCAGCGCATGCAGCAGCGTTGCGAATTCGCGGCTCTCGATCCAGCCGTCGCCGTTGCTGTCGCACGAATCGAACGACTGGCGCAATTCGGCCAGCTGCTCGGTGTCGAGATCCTGCATGAATCCTCCGCAGCGTCGTTGTAGTTGTCGTAGTCAGAGTCGATCGGTCGTCACATCGCGCCAGTGTTGCGCCCGGTCTGTCTCTCAGGGACGCGGAAATTTCTCGGCCAGGAAATCGCCCGTCGTCCAGCGCGGCCGCGCAGTTGCATTCGCAATGCCGAGGACGATACGCATATTGACGCGCACCAGGTCCGCCGCCGTGGCGTAGTGGATCGGCAGGTCAAGATCGTCGCTGGGCTGATGATAGTGCCGCTGCATGTAGTCGCGCTTGAGTTCGGCGAGATCCACGTCGCGGCTGCGTGCCTTGTCGCCGCCGCCCAGTACCAGCGCGGGAATGCCCTGGCGTATGAAGGAGAACTGGTCGCTGCGGATGAAGGCCACCTGCTCGGGCGCGGGATCAGGACTCAAACGGTAGCCCTGGGCGGCGGCGGCGGCGCGCGCGATGGTGCCGAGAGACGAGTGGTCCACGCCGAGCGCGATGAAGTCCTGTGCGGCCGCAAACAGCCGTGGCATGTCGATGTTGATGGCGGCGACCAGCGCATCGATGGGCATGGGCGGATGCCGCGCGAAATAGTCCGAGCCCAGCAGTCCCTTCTCTTCCGCGGTCACCGCGATGAACAGGATGGAGCGGCGCGGCTGCACGCCCGATTCGCGCAGCGCACGCGCCATCTCAAGCAGGATGCCGACGCCCAGTGCGTTGTCGTGCGCGCCGTTGTAGATCGAGTCGCCGTTGACCGCGGAGCCGCGTCCCAGATGATCCAGGTGCGCGCACACCACCACATATTCGTTCTTGAGCTGCGGGTCCGAGCCCGGCAGCACGGCGAGAACGTTGACGCTCTCGGTGCGGCGCAGCCCTGTCGTCGCCGACAGCGTGAGCAGGCCGCGCAATTCGAAGCCCTGCGACTCGCCGGCCTGCGCGGCCGCGAGCACTTCATCGAAAGGTCGCTGCGCGCCCGCGAACAGTTGCGCGGCGGCTTCCTGGTTGAAGCGGAAACGCAATTTGAGCTGCTGGAAGGCGTCCTGGGGCTTGCCGCTTTCATCCAGCCAGCGCATCTGCGGCGACCAGCTCAGTGCGACAGTGCGTTCCCAGGGCGTGCGTTTCAAGTCGTCGGGGGAATCCACGACGACGACACCCACCGCGCCGCGCGCGATCAGCGTTGCGTACTTGACGTTGTTCCACGAATAGTACGCGCGCTGCTCGTTCGTGAATTTTGCCGGCGCGCCGCTGAGGATCACCGCGATGCGGCCTTGCACGTCGATGTTGGCGAAGTCGTTGTAGTCGAGTTCCGGCGCGTCGACGCCGAAGCCGGCGAAGGTGAGCGGCGCGCTCAGCGTCGAACTGGCCGAGACGAAATCCGCCGTGGGCAGGTAGTGCGTGCCGTATTCGAAGCTGTGCGCCTTGTCCTCGACCACCCATTCGGCGGACGACCCGGGCAGTACCGCGGTGGCTTCGACCAGCGGCACCGACTGGAAAAAAGAATCGCCGCCGCTGGCCGGCTTCAGGCCGGCCTGGCGGAATTGCGCGGCCACGTACGCCGCCGCGATGTCGTGTCCTCGCGACGCCGCGGCACGTCCTTCGAGCAGATCGCTGGCGAGAAATTCGACGTGGCCGCGGATGCCGTCCTCACGCACGAACGTCCACGGCTCGCGCTCCGCCGCGGCAGCCGACATCGTTCCTGCAGCCAGAATCAAGGCACTTGCAGCCAACCCAATTCGCATCAGATCCGTCCGAAAATGACCACAGGCACGAACAGTACTACACACGCTCGCGGGCCGGGTACACTACCGTCATGGCTCGACCCCGCGCACAGCTTATTTGCTTTGCCTGCCTCGTCTGCGGCCTTGCAGGGGTGACGCTTCTGGCCGGCTGTGCCAGTGCTCCCCAGCGTCCGGCGCCGCTACCCCAGAACGCTCCAGTGCTGCCTGCGCCGGGGTCGCTCGATGCGCCGATGCCCTTTGCGGAGTCCGTCGGCGCCGCCGCGTCGTTGGGCAGCGAGATTGCGATCCGCGCCATTTCACTGCTCGGCGCGCCTTATAAATTCGGCGGCCATGGGCCGAAGGCATTCGATTGCAGCGGGCTGGTGAGCTTCATCCACGATGAGATCGGCATCGTCGTGCCGCGCACAGCCGCCGAACAGTATCGCGCGGCGACGCCGGTGGCGCTGGACGAACTGGAGCCGGGCGACCTGTTGTTCTTCAAGACGCGCGGCGCGGGGATCTCGCACGTCGCCATCTACGCCGGCTCGAATCGCTTCGTGCACGCGCCGCAGACCGGCCAGGCGATCGAGCTGCGCACGCTCGAAGATGGTTACTACAAACGCCGTCTCGTCGGCGCCGGACGGCTGTTCTAAGCATTGCCGGCGTAGGTTGGGCTAAGTCTTCGAAGCCCAACATTCTCGGTGCGAAGGTTGTTGGGCTTCGAAGACTTAGCCCAACCTACGCCGTTGCTTACTTGTTCATTCTTTCCTGCACCAGGCTCGCCACGACGCCCGGATCGGCGAGCGTGGAAATATCGCCGAGCTGATCGTGTTCGTTTGCGGCGATCTTGCGCAGAATGCGGCGCATGATCTTGCCCGAGCGTGTCTTCGGCAGGCTGGGCGCCCACTGAATGAAGTCGGGCGTTGCGATCGGGCCGATTTCCTTGCGCACCCACTCGCGCAATTCCGCCCGCAATGCTTCGGTGGGTGGCTCGTCCGCGTTCAACGTGACGTAGACGTAAATGCCCTGGCCCTTGATGTCGTGCGGACAGCCGACCGCGGCCGCTTCCGCCACCTTGGCATGCGCGACCATCGCGCTTTCGATCTCGGCCGTGCCGAGCCGGTGGCCCGCGACGTTGAGCACGTCATCGACGCGGCCGGTGATCCAGTAATAGCCGTCCGCGTCGCGCTTCGCGCCGTCGCCGGTGAAGTAGCGGCCGGGGAACGTCTTGAAGTAAGTGTCGATGAAGCGCTGGTGGTCGCCGAATACGGTGCGCATCTGGCCGGGCCAGCTGTCGGTGAGCACGAGATTGCCTTCGCATGCGCCTTCCAGCACCGCACCTTCGTTGTCGACGATTGCCGGTTTGACACCGAAAAACGGCAGTGTCGCCGAGCCCGGCTTCTGGTCGATCGCGCCGGGCAGCGGCGAGATCAGGATGCCGCCGGTTTCCGTCTGCCACCAGGTATCGACGATGGGGCAGCGGCCGTCGCCGACGACGCGGTGATACCACTCCCACGCTTCCGGATTGATGGGCTCGCCCACCGACCCCAGCAGCCGCAGCGAGCGGCGCGACCAGTGTTTCACCGGCTCCTCGCCTTCGCGCATCAGCGCGCGTATGGCCGTGGGGGCGGTATAGAACAATGTGACGCTGTGCTTGTCGATGGTCTGCCAGAAGCGGCCGTTGTCGGGATAGTTCGGCACGCCTTCGAACATGAGGCTGGTCGCACCGTTGGCTAGCGGCCCATACACGACGTAGCTGTGGCCGGTGACCCAGCCCACGTCCGCCGTGCACCAGAACACATCGTCTTCGCGAATGTCGAACACCAGTTCGTGCGTGAGCGAGACGTAAACGAGATAGCCGCCGGTGGTGTGCAGCACGCCCTTGGGTTTGCCGGTCGATCCCGAGGTGTACAGGATGAACAGCGGATCTTCCGCGTCCATGATTTCGGGTGCACATTCCTTCGGCTGCTTCGCAACGAGATCTTCGTACCACTGGTCGCGCGTGTACATGGGCACGCGGGTGCCGGTGCGGCGAACCACGAGCACGTGCTTCACGCAATCGGTGCCCGGCAGGCTCAACGCCATATCCACGTTGGTCTTGAGCGACACGCGCTTGCCGCCGCGAATGCCTTCGTCAGCAGTGATGACGACACTGGAGTTGCAGTCCGCGATGCGCCCGCCGAGCGAATCCGCGGAGAATCCACCGAACACCACCGAATGCACCGCGCCGATGCGCGTGCAGGCCAGCATCGCGACCGTCGCTTCGGGAATCATCGGCAGATAGATCGTGACGCGATCGCCCTTGCCGACGCCGAGCGACTTCAGCGCGTTGGCGCACTGGCACACGCGTTCGTAGAGCTGTCGATAGCTGATGCGCTCGGCGAGCTTCGGATCATCGCCTTCCCAGAGGATCGCGGTCTTGTCGCCGCGTCTGGTGAGATGCCGGTCGAGGCAGTTCACCGAGACATTCAGCTTGCCGTCGTAGAACCAGCGGATGCGGAAGTCCTGCTCGTCGAAGCTGGTGTCCTTGACCTTGGAATACGGCTGCGCCCAGTCCAGGCGGCGGCCCATGCGCGCCCAGAAACCGGCCGGATCGCGCACCGATTCCTGGTACAGGCGCAGGTAGTCCGCGTGCTTGAGGTGGGCGAGGGCGGCGAAATCTTCCGAAACCTTGTAGATCTTCTGGCTCATCGTTCACTTCACCTGCAATGCCTGCCTGATCCGTTCGGCATGTTCCGCGAGCAGCGTCTTGTCGGCTGTCTCGCGCGCATGCGCCTTGAACGGACGCCCTTCGTAGCAGGGCACGATATGGAAATGGATGTGGAATATGGTCTGCCCGGCGGCGGCTTCGTTGAACTGGATGATGCGCACGCCCGCGGGCTGAAACGCTTGCGCCACGCCTTTGGCGACGTGCTGTGTGGACTTGATCAGCTCGGCCAGCGCGCGCGGCTCGATGTCGAAAAAATTGCGTGCGTTGGTTTTCGGCACGACCAGCGTGTGGCCGTCGGACTGCGGCATCAAGTCCATGAATGCGAGCGAGTTCGCATCCTCGTGCACCTTGAACGCGGGAATCTCGCCGCGCAGGATTTTCGCGAAGATGTTGCCGGTGTCGTATGGAGCGTCGTACATGACTTCAGATCCTAGGCCTGCTCAGATGCCTGCCTTGCCGAGGGTGTCGATGATCTGGCGGATAGCGCTGCCCAGTGCCGGATGCTCCGCCTCGAAGTGCACCGCGACCGCGTCGAGACGGCCGGTGAGCGTCTGGTGCTCGTCCGCGGTGAGGCTGGACTGGCCAAGCAGCCGCGTGATGTCGCCTACGATCGTGATGAGCAGCGCGCGCGTCTCGCCATCCACGGCGCCGGTGCGGAGCAATTGCTGATGCAGCGATTCGAGTTGCCGGTTGAGGTCTGCGTTCACTGTGGTCATCCTGTTGTCTGCTTCTTCACCCTCCCCCGCTTCGCGGGGGAGAGCAGGGAGGGGGCGCGCTAGATTTGCACTCACTGACGCTGCGGCATCATCTCCTTGCGCGTGTATCCCGCGGGAACATCGAACGCACCGGCCGGTGCCGCCTGCGTCGTGATCGATTGCAGCGTGGACTCGCGCGTCGGCTTGCCGTTGGCGAAAGTCCGGCCGAGCACCGGCACGCCGCCGAGCTTGCTGTAGTTCTCCACCTGGCGATTGGCCATCTGCTTGATCCAGGGAGCATCGATTTCCTTGAGCATGTCCTGCATGAGCGCACTGATCTTCACCGACGCGTCGAGCAGTTCCTTGCCGCCCTTGAGCGTCGCGATCGGCGTGACGCACAGTTCGCTGGCGAGCGCACCGTCCACCCACACCTCGGCGTAGCTGCAGTCGTAGCCGGCCACCTTGTTGGTCTTGCCGGTCTTGCGGATCTCCTCCACCGATTCCTGGCCCGCGCCCGGCAGTTTCGTGCCCATCGCCTTTTCCATCTGCGCGCGCTGCTCCGGCGTCATGTTCGCCATCTGCTGCTGCAGCATCTTGAGCGCCGGGTTGAGCGTCTCGGCCATCTTCTTCATGGCGGCGCGGTCCATCGCCATGTAGGTGCGGTCCTTGGGATTGAGGGAGTACAGCGTGTCGTCCTTGAACACCGCGACGACGTCATGCGGGCCGCCGCCGGATTCGATGCGCATCTTGCCGCCTTCGGCATACACGGTGGTCACGGAAGCGCTGTTGCTGGCCAAGTCGCGACTGGCAGTTTTCAGGACGGTGGCGGCGTGTGCCGCGCCGCACGACAGCACCGTTGCTACGACCTGGGCGAGGACGGTGAACGCGCTGATCCGCATGAGAGTGCTCCGTGGGGGAAAAGGACGAGGGCCAGCATTCTGACGGCTGGGATAGCAGAAGTGAACTGAAGGCTTTACGGTTCCCTGCGGCGTTTTGCCCGCGCCGTGGCCTCGGCGGTGAGCGGGTCGTCGGGCCAGTAATGTTTGGGATAGCGACCCTTGAGTTCCTTCTTCACTTCGGCATAGCCGCGCGCCCAGAAGCTGGTCAAATCCCGGGTGATCTGTACCGGGCGATGCCCGGGCGAGAGCAACTGTAAAGTCAGCGGCACGCGCCCCGCGCCGACGCTCGGCGTCGCGTGTAGGCCGAAAACCTCCTGCAGCCGCACCGCAACGCTGGGTGCGCTGGAATAGTCGATGGGAATGCGTGAGCCGCTGGGTACGAGCAGGTGCGTCGGGGCGAGCTCGTTGAGGCGCTGCTGCTGGTCCCAGTCCAGGAGCGCGAGCAACGCGCCTTGCAGATCGAGCCGCGACCAGTGATCGCGCCGTGTCATGCCCGTCAGCCACGGTGCCAGCCACTGCTCCAGGTCGGTCAGCAGGCCGTCATCGGTCACCACCGGCCACGGCTTGGTGTTGCGCGTGTCGATGCCCTGCACGAAATTCATCCGCGCCTGCAACGCGCGCGCGTCCTTGGTCCACGGCAGGCTGGCGAGGCCGAGTTCGCGAATGCCAGCGATCAGCGCCGCGGCGACGCGCGTGCCGTCAGCGTTGTCGATGCGGCGCGCTTCGATGCTGATTGCACCGAGCCAGCGCTCGCGCTGCGCGATCACGGCTTGCTCGCGCGAATTCCACTCGATGCGCTCGCGCACCTGGATCTGGTTCGCGAAGTCCTGCTCCAATGCGGCGCGGCTCAGCGGCGCGGCCAGGCGGATGAGCGCTTCGCGATCACCCGCGTCGAGTTCGGCGACGACGAGAAATTCGGCGTCCTTCAGACTGCTCACCTCGGTGAGCTGCGCGCCGCGGCCGCTGGCGAGCAGATAACGGCCGCCGGCGCTGCGCGATTGAGCGATGCGGTCCGGATACGCCAGCGCCAGCAGCCTGCCCGTGTCAGCGTCCGCATTCATGGAGTTTGTCGACGGGCGCACTTCCATCTGGCGCTCCAGTTGTTCGACGCTGCGCAGCACCCGCTGGCGCGCGGCGGCATCCACGGAAATGCCGGCAGGTAATTCACGTTGGCCGCGCTGGCCACGCAGGGCATCGACACGCAGCCGCAAGTCGACATCGCGATTCGTCGCGCCGGTGCGCAGCAGATCGCGCTCGCCGAGCAGCGCTGCGATCTGCGATGCCAACTGCCCGAGGCCCAGCTCGTTGCCGCGCACGATCATGTGTGCGAGCCGCGGATGCGTCGCGAGCCGCGCAAGCGCGCGGCCGTGCGCGTTGATGCGTCCTTGCGAGTCGAGCGCGTCGAGAGATTTCAACAGATCGCGCGCCTGGTCGAATGCGGCGGCGGGCGGGGCGTCGAGCCAGCGCAACTGCTGCGGATCGGCGATGCCCCAGCTCGCCAGCTCCAGCGCGAGCGCCGCAAGATCGGTCTCGACAATTTCGGCGGACGTATGCGCAGGGAACGTCGCGTGCTGGGTTTCGGTCCATAGTCGATAGCAGACGCCCGATTCCAGGCGGCCGGCGCGGCCGCGCCGCTGGTCGGCCGACGCGCGCGAGATGCTCACCACTTCGAGCCGGCTCATGCCCGTGGCGGGATCGAAGCGCGCGCGCCGCGCGAGCCCCGAGTCCACGACGATGCGCACGCCTTCGATGGTCAGGCTGGTTTCGGCAATGTTGGTGGCGAGCACGATCTTGCGGTCGCCGCCGTTGCTGGGACGAATCGCTGCATCCTGCTGCTCGATCGGCAACTCGCCATACAGCGGCAGCACGCGCGTGCCGCGCGGCAACGCTGCGTCTTCGAGTAGTCGTTGCACGCGACGGATTTCGCCCTGGCCCGGCAGGAATACGAGCACGTCGCCATGCTGTTCTTCAATCGCGCCGAGGATGGTCGTCGCCGCAAGCCGCACCACGTCTTCGTCGGGCCAGCGGCCAGGCGCAGTCGTCCGGCGTCCCTCGGGACGTTGCCGATAACGCGTCTCGACATCGAATGCTTTGCCGGCCGAGGAAACGATCGGCGCGCCGCCCAGCAGCGCCGCGACGCCTGCGCCGTCGAGCGTCGCCGACATCACCAGAATCTTCAGGTCTTCGCGCAGCGTGCCTTGCGCATCGAGCGTCAGTGCCAGGCCCAAGTCGGCGTGCAGGCTGCGTTCGTGGAACTCGTCGAAGATGACGAGCGCGATGCCTTCGAGCGCGGCGTCGCGCTGCAGCCAGCGGGTGAGGATGCCTTCGGTGACGACTTCGATGCGCGTCGCCGCGCTGACCTTCGTTTCCAGCCGCGTGCGATAACCGACGGTGCGCCCGACGGGTTCCTGCAGCGTCTGCGCCATGCGCGACGCCACCGCGCGCGCCGCGAGGCGGCGCGGCTCCAGCATCACTATCTTGCCGGCGCGCAGCCACGGCGCATCCAGCAGCGCAAGCGGCACGCCGGTTGATTTACCGGCACCGGGCGGCGCTTGCAGCACGACGTTGGAGTATGCGCTCAGTGCCTGCGCGAGCTGCGGCAGAGCCGCGACGATGGGTAACGAAGAGATACCGTCACTCCAGCGTGAACCACTGCACTTCCACGCGGCGGTTCAGGTTGCTGTCGGTGCCCGACGGCTCCTCCCAGCCACGGCCGACCGCTTCAAGGCGCGAGGCGTCGAGGTTCTTGTGCTTCTCCATCAGCGCATCGCGCACCGCGAGCGCACGTTGTCGCGATAGCTCCATCGCCTTCAACGCCATGCTCTTGATGAGCTGTTCGCCGCCCTGTTCGCGGAATTCGTTGACGCGCGCATTGTCGACGTGGCCGCGCAGCAGCACCGTCGATCCCGGGCTCACCTGCAGAAAGCGGTTGATGGTGTCGAGGTACTCCACGTTTTGCACGGCGCTCTTGTCCAGCGTCGCCGAGTTCGGCTCGAAGAAGAAGCGAATGTCCTTGCTCAACAGTGGATCGCCTTCGAGCGCGCCGCCGCTGGCTGTCTTGATCGGCGCGATCGCGATCTTCTGCTCGGCGAACAAGCCCTTCTTCGCGAGCGCGTCCAGATAGCTGGTGTCGAGGAAGCGCGCCGAATCGGTGGCGTTCTTGATGACGCTGCCGTATGCGAGCACGGATGACTGGAAGATGCCGCCGAACGAACCCGCCGAGTCGATGGTGCCGGCGAAGAACGCGGCGTTCTCGGGCAGGTTCGACAAATGCACCTTGGCGAGTTGTGCGCTGGCGTCGGCGTCCGACCAGCCGAACGCTTTGGCGACGACGCCGATGTTCTGCGCCGGCTGATCGCGCAGCCGCCGGTTGCCTTCGAGAATGCCGTGCACCAATCCGCGCACCATGTCCGGATGCGCCTTCGCGAAGCCTTTGTTCACGGCGAGAATGTCGGCGATGACAAGCAGGTTGCGGTTGGACACCAGCACCTTCGCGCGGCCGTTGGACTTCTCGACCACTTCGTCGGTGCTCGGCGTCCAGCCGACACAGCCGTTGAGCTTGGGCTGCGGCCGCGCGAGCTCATGCGCATACGCGTTGCAGGCCACGAACGCGTCTTCGTAGAACACCAGGCCGAGCTGGCCCGCAGGCGGGCGGGCGTCCAGATCGCGCAGTATTGCGATCGGCACGCCGGCTTCCTGCGCCAGATAGCGGATGAAGAATTCGCTCTCGTTGAACTGCGATGCGGCAAGTACTTTGCCGGCGAGATTGTTGACCGACGCGATGCCACGATCCACGACGACCATGTCGGCGCCGCGCGAGTACCCGATCTGCACCGGCACCACGGCATCGAACTGGCGACCCAGCACTGCGAGCGCGTCCGTCGTCGTCGCAGTGGCGGCGAGGCGCCCGTTGTTGAGCGGCGACCAGGTTTCGTCCTCGCTCTTGCTGATCTTCACCTTGAAGCCGTATTCCTTGGCGAAAAACGACTCGGGATTCGGCTCCAGTCCGCCGTTCGCGACGATCAGTCCGCCGTAGCCGGCGTACTCGCTGATGTCGATCTGCAGCACGTTGTCTTTCGGCACGTAGGTGCCGGCCGCTTCAAGTGCGGGCGTGCCGTCGACAGGTTCGATCGGAGTGGGCGCGTCGCCGTCCGGCGCGGCGGGCGCGGCGTTCTGCTGCGACGTCGGCAGATTGGAGGTCGCATCGACGCTCGGCTTCTTGCCGAGCAGCAGATATGCGCCGAGGCCGAGCAGCCCGACGACGAGCACCAGCGTCAGCAGATTGCCGGCGGCTGAACCACGCGATGTACGCCTGTTGACCATGATCATGAGCGGTCTCCGATGATGCTCAGATGGATGCGATTCTCTTTCATGGAGGGGGCGCGGCCCGAAGCCACTGATTTGGGCCGTTCTCGTCTGCAAGCGCGCCCCCTTCCTAGCCCTCCCCCGTGCGAAGACGCACAGGGGAGGGAACCCGATAGAGGCGGCTTCTGTTCTTGCACCCTCCCCCGTCTTGACGGGGGAGGGCCGGGGAGGGGGCGCGGCCGGATGCAACTCATTCCGCCACCTTCTGCCGCCGACTCTCCGTCTGCTTCGGCAGCAGCAATTCAGCCGGCGGCGCTTCATCAGTGAGATCGTCCAAGCCGGCGAACAACTCGCGCTGATCCTTCAACCAGCGATTCGCTTCATTCAACGAAGCCGACAGCGAATCCAGCGACTGTGCGACGCTGTGCTCGTCCGTCGCCAGCAGCGCCTGCTCGCGCACCAGCGATATCTGCTGCCGCAACCGATCCAGCTCGGCGTCGACGAGTTCCTGGCGCCGCTGCGCGTCCGCGTGCGCGGTGCGGCGCGATTGGATCACCGTCACTTGTTGTTCGAGCGAGCGGCGCAGTTCGTCGTCGGCGTCGCCGCGCTTGAGGCGCTCGGCGATGCGCTGCTCCTGCTCGTCCATGCTGCGTTTCTCGTTGCCCGCGAGCTGCAGCACCTGTACCAGCGACGCCCGGGCGGCGAGAAGTTTCAGGTGGAGCCAGGCCATCTGTCGTACGTCGCCGATCTGCGATTCATTCGCGCCCACGCGCGCCAGCAGCCGCACGATCTCGGCGGCCTGCTGTTCGATGGACGATTGCACGCTGCGCGCGTCCGCATCGAGCGGATCGATCAGCGTCTGATAGCGCGCGTTCCAGTTCGTCGCGCCCGGACTGGCGGCATCCAGCGCCGCGCGAAAGCGCGGATTCTGTGCCAGCACCCATAAATACAGCGCTTCCAGCCCTGCGCCGATCAGCCAGAAACCCGGATTCACGAACGCGCCGAGCAAGCCGAACGCGGCGAGGCCGAACCAGTTCGGCGCGAGCTTCATGCCGAACGGGCGGGCGTTGAAGGCGGCGGCGATGTACGAGCGCGGTTCGCTCATGCGGTTGCCGGCTGCGCGGCGAAGTGGCGGAACGCGGGCGGCACGAACGCGAGATCCGTCGCCTCGCGGATGGCGATGCGCATCTGGAATTCCAGTACATCGGCCGGCACGGGATTCTGATAGCCGGTGAGGCACGCTTCCAACGCCGCGGCTGCCGTGGCGTTCTGGGTGCGCGAATGGCGATACGCTTTCACGATCAGCGCTTCCGCGGCGCCCGGTGTCAACAGCGTGGGCATCTGCGATTCGAGTCTGTGGATGGCAGCGGGTTCGATTTCCAATCCGTAGCGCTTCGCCAGCGCGGCTATGAGCACTGCGCTTTCCGCGGGCGTCGCCGTCGGCAGCAGCGGTACTTTCACGTCGACGCGGCCGGGCCGTTTCAAATCCACTTCGATCAGGTCGGGACGCGATGAGGCGAGTATCCACAGCACGCGGCCGCGGTTGGCGGTGTCCGCCATTTCCTGCGCGATCATCGAATAGATGCGTCCGGACAGGCCGCTGTCGCTGCCGCCGGATTCGCGCCGGCCCAACGCCTGGTCGGCTTCGTCGATGAACACCATGCAGCGGCCCAGTGCGCGCACCAGGCGGAAAATCTTTTCCAGGTTGCCTTCGCTCGAGCCCACCCAGCGGTCGCGGAAGTTCTTCAGCTTCACGACGGGCACGCCCGCTTCGCCGGCGAGACACTCGACCAGGAACGTCTTGCCGGTGCCGACCGGGCCGCACAGCAGATAGCCCATCGGCAGCGCTTTGAGATCGCCTGCCTGCCACAGCGCGATATCCTGCCGCAGCCACTGCTTGAGCGCGTCCTGGCCGTGATAATCGTCGAGCGTGCGCTTGGACTCGATGAACTCGACCAGCCCCGCCGAGTCGCGTTCGACCAGATCCTTTTTCACTTTGGTGAGATCCGCCGCGCCGAGCGCCAGCGCGGAGTGATCGCGAATCTTCACCAGGCTTTCCAGCGCGGAGACGGTCACTCCGACGAGCGCCGCGGCCATCTGATCGCTCTTGGTGTCCGCTGCGAATGCCTTGGGTTCCTGCGTGCGCAGGATGTCGATGGCCTGTTCGAGCGACGCCGCGATCGGCAGCGGCACGCGGATGCGCGCGGTCTGCACATTGAATGCGATCGACGCTTCCACATCGTTGAGATTGTCCGCGATCAGGATGCTGGTGAACGGCAGATCGCAGAACGGCGTTTCGGCGGACCACTCGCGCAGCATGCTGGTGATGCTGCCATGTTCGAAACCCGAACCATCGGCGGGCGCGATCTGGTCGATGCCGCGCACGATCACCGCGACGTTTTCCTTGGAGTCGCGTCCCAGCACGCGCAGGTTGCCGAGATAGCGCAGGTACCGGCTCACATATTGAATGGCCGGCAGCGGTTCGCGCGGCAGGCGCTTGAGTTCCGCGCCGCCCCATTGCTCGACGATCTCGCCGCCGCGCTCTATAGCCAACCCGTTGCCGAGATCGTACGACAGCACGACCTTGAAGCCGGCGAGCAGCTCGTTCTCCAGATAGCCCGCGAGATTGACGAAGCGCGTGCCGACGGCGACGCGATCGTGCACGTTGCCGAAGAGCATGAACTGGCCGTGGGCGCCGCTTTCGTAGGCGAGGGCCAGTTCGCTCGCCCACGCCGGCGCGCTTTGGGGTGCGGGCATTTCAGAGATTCACGCTGTGCTGTCGAGCTGTGCCGCGCATGCGCATCAGCTGTTGGCCTGGCCTTCCGACTCTTCCTTCGCACTCATGGTGCGCGGCGTGGGCGCCGCCGCTTCGCCCGGCAGCGACATGCCTTCGCGTGCCGCGAAGTCCGCCAGCGCCTGGTCGGCGAGCGCGTTCATCTCGGTTTCCTTCAGATCCACTTCCGACATGTCGATGGAGTCTTTCGCGATGCGCGCGCGGCCGGCGGCCTTGGTGCGCTCGTCTTCGACCATTTCGTGCAGGCGATTGAGCGTGTCGCCGGCGCCGCCGATGGTGGAGATCATGCCCGACGCCATCTCGTGAATCTCCGCCATGGCCTGGTTCATGCGCATGTCGTTGATCGCGCCCTTCAGGCTTTGGATCTTGGAACGTGCCGTCTGCACGGCCACGTCGCGCGCCTTGACGAGATTCTTGTAAGTCCCTTCGGCCTGTTCGAGCTGCTTGCGGTTTTCTTCGAGCTGCTGCTCGATGGTCTGCAGGCGCAGCGCGTACTGGCCGGCGGCGGAGCGGTTGCCGGCGCGCAGGTGCGCGGCGGTCTTCGCGCGCAGGTCTTTCTGTTCGGTTTCGAGTTTGCGCACCTGGCCCATCAGGCGTTCGCACAGGCCCGCGTGGGTCGCGAGGCCCTGGTTGAAGTTGGCGATCTGCTTGCGCAGGTTCTCCTGCTCCAGTTCGAGCAGCGCTTCGGGGTTGCGGCGTTCCACGCCCGAGATGAACAGCGACAGGAAGCCTTTGAAGAGATTCGCGACGCGGCTGAACATGCTTCGCTCCAATGTTGAGTGGGGCTGGAAATTGCCCGGCTTGCGCGCTGCCCCGACACGCGCGGTGCAGCGATTCAGCCGGCAGGCAGCGTAACGAAAAATATGCAGCGATAGTAGCTTTCGGGGGTAAGGCGCGGTATGGCACCGGCGAGCGCCCGCGCTGCACCGGCAGAGCTATACTCGATGCCATGACCGAACCGATTCCGCCTACGCCGGCCGCGCGAACCCTGCAGGAGGTGCTCGACCTGGAGCAGCTCGACGTCAACCTGTTCCGCAGCCGGGCCAACCAGGTCAACCACAATCGCTCGCTGTTCGGCGGGCAGATTCTCGGCCAGGGCCTGAAGGCGGCGGCGCTCACGGTGGAGGCGGGGCGGCACACGCATTCGCTGCACGGCTATTTCCTGCTCGCAGGCATCTGCGACATTCCCGTCATCTACGACGTGGAGTTGACGCGCGACGGTGGCAGCTTCTCTACCCGCCGTGTCGTGGCAAAACAGCGCGGCAAGACCATCTTCCACATGGAGCTGTCGTTTCATCGCGAAGAACAAGGGCTGGAACACGAACTCGCACTGAAGAGCGACGTGCCCGATCCCGAAGAGCTGCTCAACACGAGCGAGCTGATGGCCAAGTACAAGGACCAGCTGCCCATGGATGCGCAGAACAGGTCGGTAGGCAAAGGCCTGATTGAAATGAAACCGGTGAGCCCCGAGGACTTTTTCATGCGGCGCGCCACCAGCACCCGCAGCCTTTACTGGGTCAAGTCGGCCGCGCGGCTACCCGACGATTCGCTGACGCAGTTAGCCGCGCTTGCGTACCTGTCCGACTACTTTCTCACCTCGACTATCCTGCTGTCCCACATGCCCTCGCTCACGGCGGGCAATGTAATGATGGCCAGCCTCGACCACGCAATGTGGTTCCATCGTCCGTGCCGCGCCGACGACTGGATGCTGGTCAACGCCGTCAGCCCGTTCGCCGGCGGTGCGCGCGGCTTCGCGCGCGGCGAGATCTTCGGCCGCGACCGGCGCCTGGTCGCGTCGGTGGCGCAGGAAGGATTGGTGCGTGTAATCGACAAAAAACCGGGCTGATCCGCACTCTGCGCGCGCCGATCATCCGCAAGGGCTGGGACCGTAGGTTGGGCTGAGTCTTCGAAGCCCAACAATCTTGGCGCGAAGGAACGTTGGGCTTCGAAGGCTCAGCCCAACCTACTTCACTATGCTTACTCCGCCGACAATGTCGCGGAGCGCAATTTCTCCACGTCTTTCTTGCCCAGCAACTTGGTCTGTCCCGGCTTGAGATCGGGCGCGCGCAGCGGACCGATCGCGACGCGTTCGAGCTCGCGGACTTTCAGGCCGACGCGCGCCAGCATGCGGCGGATTTCGCGGTTCTGACCTTCGCGCAGCGTCACGCTCAACACGCTGCGGTCGCCGCGGCTGCGGTCGACCAGGCGCTTGAGCACTCGCACCGATTCCATCGTCGCGCGTTTCGAAGTCTTCGTGCCGTCGGCGGCCGGCGTCACGAGGTACATGCCGCGCTTCAGATCCTGCAGCTGTTCGGCCGAGGCCAGGCCAGCGCAGGTGACGCGATATTCCTTCGCGACGCCGAACTTGGGATGGGTGAGCTGGAACGCGAGATCGCCGTCGTTGGTGATCAACAGCAGTCCGGTGGAATCCCCGTCGAGGCGGCCGACGGGATAGAGGCGCTCGTCGCGGCGCAGGGAAATCGGCAGCAGGTCCAGCACGCTGCGGCGCCCTTCGGGATCGCGCGTCGTCGTGATGACGCCTTTGGGTTTGTTGACCAGCACATAGATCAAAGCGCGCGGCGCAGTCTTGACGCTCTTGCTCGCGCCAGTCCCAGCGTCAGCGACTGCGGCGACGGGAAGCTGGATCACCGAGCCATCGAGTTCCACCACATCGCGCGCGGGCTGCACGAAGCAGGGCAGGGTGGTGACGACCTTGCCGTTCACCTTCACGCGGCCGCCAGTGATCATGTCCTCGCAATCGCGGCGCGCGCCGATGCCGGCGTCGGCCATGGCCTTCTGTAGGCGCACGCCTGACGCCGGGCGCTCGCGCCCGATACGTGCGCCGGCGTTTCGGCCAGTACGCGTACCGGCTCGTCCACTGAATCGTGTTGTTGTCATCCCAGTCTCGTCTTCGATTGCCCGTCGCAGGCGCGAAGCTTACCCTGAGTTTCCCCGTCAAGGACGTCCAAAGGATTCCACATGATTTACCAAGGCAGCTGCCACTGCGGAAAAATCGTCTATGAAGTGGCAGGAACCCTCGAGCAGGTCGTGGCGTGCAACTGCACGCATTGCAGCCGCAAGGGCTACCTGCTGTGGTTCGTGGGACGTGACAAACTGCGGCTGAAGACGCCGGAGAGCGACCTGGCGACGTACACATTCAACAAGCATGTCATCAAGCATCACTTCTGTCCGGCCTGCGGCTGCGCGCCGTTCGGTTTCGGCACGGACCCGAAGGGCAACGCCACGGCCGCGGTGAACGCGCGTTGCCTGGAGGGTGTGGACCTGATGAAGCTGAAGCGGATAGCTTACGACGGCCTCAAGGGCTGAAGCCGGCTCATCCCGCGTTGCCGGCGGCACGCAGATCCGCTTTGCGCGCGAACTCGTGGTTCAGCAGTGCGCGCAGGCGTACTGCCTTCAGCGGCTTGTGCATCATCGTGAGGCCGGCGGCGCTGACCTTGCGCAGTTGTTCGGTGGCCGTGTCGCCCGAGATCAGCACTGCGGGAACCGATTCGCCGAGCTGAGCGCGCAAGGCGCGAATCGCGTCGATGCCGGTATTTTCGCCGCGCAGCCGCAAGTCGGCGATGATGAAGTCAGGCGTGCGCTGCTGCTGCAGCGAGTTCAGCGCTTCGTCCGCGTCCATCGCCGTGACGCATTTGCAGCCCCAGCTTTCCAGCAGGCTCTGCATGCCCAGCCGCACCGACGCTTCATCGTCGATCACCACGATCAATTTGCCGCCGAGCAGGTTGGGAACTTTCTGCTCTATGGTCGCCGAGATGGACTGCACCCGCGACGGATCGGCTATCGGCACTTCAATGGTAAAGCGCGAGCCCTTGCCGGGCACCGAGCGCAGCCGCAGCGGATGCTCCAGCAGGTTCGCGATGCGCCGCACCGTCGCCAGCCCCAGACCCAGCCCGCGCGTGCGGTCGCGCTCCGGGTTGTTTAACTGGTAGAACTCTTCGAACACGCGCTCGTGCTGCTCCGCCTGGATGCCGATGCCGCTGTCCCACACTTCGATGTATGCAACCGAGCCGCGGCGCCGGCACGCCACCAGCACGCTGCCCGAGTCGGTGTAGCGGATCGCATTGGAGACGAAGTTCGCCAGCACGCGGAACAGCAGCGTTGGGTCCGTCGTCAGCAGCATCTTGGAGCGGCGCACTCGCAGCTTCAGACCCTTGTCCTGCGCCGGCACGGCGAACGTGCTGCGCACCCGGTCCAGCACAGCATTCACCAGCAGCGTCTCGCGCTTGACTTCCACCTGGCCGGCGTCGAGCCGCGAAATGTCGAGCAGGTTGTCGAACAACTGCTCCAGCGATTCGGTGCATTGCAGGATCTGGTCGATCAGTTTGCGGCTGGATTCGTCGGTCGTGCCGTTGCGCAGCGCCGTCGCGAACAGCCCGAGCGAATGCAGCGGCTGGCGCAAGTCGTGGTTGGCGGCGGCAAAGAAGCGCGACTTGGAACGATTGGCTTCTTCCGCACGCGTGCGCGCCTGTTCCGCCAGCGCGTTCTGATGCTTGAGTTCGTCGACGAGCTGTTCGTTCTCGCAACGCAGCCGGATCTGCGTCGCCACCGCGCGCGCCTGTCGGTCCACGAACAGCAACACGTAGCCGAGCACCGCGATCCACATCACGCCGAGCGCCGCGTTGTTGTAGCCGCCGTCCAGTGAATAGCGCAGCGCCAGCATGCCGAACACCGGCACCGCCATCGCGTTCAGCGCCGGCGGAAAATACGCGTGCGTCATGATACTGATGGTGGTGCGCCCGGCGAGGCACGCCGAGATGAGCGCGAGCGCAAGCGATTGTCCCGTCTCCACCAGCACGAATACCGCGGAGCCCCACACTGCGCCGCCGATAGCCGCAGCGACGGCCATGCGATTGCCCCACACACGCGGTGCCGTCATCGCGTCGGCGGCGTTGCGATAAGCATGGGCGAGCCCTTGGACGCCCGCTTGCACCAGCACGACGGCGCCGCACCAGGCGAATACGCGGGAGGAAGAAGTGTACGGCCACGCGATGATGGCGATCAGCACGGCCATGAGCAGCGCGGAGCCCGACACCGCGAACGTGTTGCCGTACAGCAGCGCGACCCGCTGCTGTTCGACGCGTCGCGTCAGTGCGGCGTCCATCAAGCAGCGGTCGGCGAATTGCAGGTAGGCGATTGAAGTCGCGGCACGACGCGACGATCAGGTCGTGGCAGCGTACGAATTGGAATGGGGCAGGAAGCCGCGGCGCTGCGCGACGAGCACGGCCTGGGTGCGATTGCGCACGTTCAACGCTTCGAACACCGCGCTGACATGAGCCTTGACGGTGCGTTCGGCGACGTCGAGCGCGCGGGCGATCTCCTTGTTGCTGCAGCCGCGGCCGAGCATGGTGATGACTTCGAGCTGGCGCAGCGTCAATGCATCCGAAGCGGCGGTGGCTCCGGGCGCAGCGGCCGGCACGAAGATGTCGCCATTCATGACTTTCTGGATCGCGGCGACCATTTCATCCGCGGTGAACGATTTGGGAATGAAGCCCGACGCGCCGGCCGACACCGCGCGTGCGCCGATGCCATCCTGTTCGTCGCCCGAGATCATGATGCATGCGGTGGTGGGGAATTTCGCGCCGATGACCTTGAGCGCATTGAAACCGTCATCGCCGCGCAGGTGGATGTCCAGCAGCACGAGCCCGACGTCGGCGTCGCGTTGCAGGATCTGCATGGCTTCCTGCACCGATGAAACGCTGAGTACCTGCGCATCGAGCGAGCTCTGCTCGAGCACGGCATGGAAGCCCGCGCGAAACAACGGATGATCGTCGACGATGAGAATTTTCATGATGTGCCCCCAAAACCGCCGCCAGACGAGTCCTGTGCGTAGGCGCGACTTGTCCATTGTCGCGCAGGACCGGCACTCACTCCCATGGGCCCGATCCTGGAGCCATGGTACGTGCGGGTTAAGGGAATCGGCAATTGCCCTTTGGGGTCGGATACCCCTATCCCTCCCCTTCCCCCGTCAAGACGGGGGAAGGGGAGTGAGCTGCGGCCGTCAACAACCGCATTTGCAGCCTTGCTGGGCGATCCAGCCCTTGACGCGCTCGGCGAAGGCACTGTCCGGGCACTTGTTCTTGACGATTTCGTAGCCCTGGCACAACAGTTCGCAGCCGCGTCCGGCGTCCGTGCCCTGCAGGAACAACGCCTGACCGAGACAGGCCTTGGCGACGCCTTCGCCGATGCTGTCCGAACCCAATTGAGCAGGCCAATGGATGATCGCTAATTCCAGCAGCGGCTGGGCTTGCGCCGCGCCCTCGGGGCTGCCGGTTTCCACGAGCGTGCGGCCCTTCCACGTGCGCGCCTCGGCGAGGAAGAAATGCTCCGGCGGCAGCTCACCTTCCTTGACGTTCTGCTCGTACACATCGATGGCCGTGCTGAAGCTGGCGACGGCGCCGCGCGTGTCCTTGGTGTCGTACTGCCAGCGGCCGAGGTTGGCGTGATCGTTGGCGACCAGCACGTGGCCTGCGCCGCGCACTTTCTGGTCCAGTTCGAGTGCCTTGCGGAAGAGTTCGCCGGCTTCCTTATCGTTCTTCGGGTTGCGGTCCGCGCGCAACAGCGAGCCGAGGTTGGCGTAGATGTCGATGAGCGAGGGATGGCAGGGGCGCTTGAAGCGGTTGACGAAGAAGTCGATGGCTTCGCGATAGGCGCGTTGCGCATGCTCGACGTGTCCGCGCGCTTCTTCGACGCAGCCGAAGTTGGCGACGTGCGTCATATATTTGAAATGGTCGCGCGTGCCGAGTTCTTCGACGTCGCGCTCCAGCAGCTGCGTGTAGGTGGCGACGGCCTGCAACACTTTGCGCAGGTTGAGCTCGGCGCGGCCGCGGATTTCCAGCAGTCGCGTGTGGTTCGGGTCGTTCGCCGCAGCGCCCAGGCATTGCATGATTTCCAGGCCCTTGATGGCTGTGCCTTCGGCTGCGTCGAAATCACCTTGGTCGAGCTGATTGGCGCCCAGGTGATAGAGGCTGGTGGCGAACTGCAAACTCTTCGCTCCGAACACGTCGCGATTGATCTTCAACGCCTCGCGCACCGCTGCTTCGGCTGCTTTGTAGTCGCCACGCTCGCGCTTGAGCCGCGAATAACTGTTCTGGCTGGCCGCGACGGCGGGATGATGCTTGCCGAAGAACTGGCGGCGCAGGGCGCGCGCCTGCTCGATGAGCGGGCCGCCTTCGTCGAGGCAGCCGCGATTCAGCAGGGCCATGCCCGCGGCATCGAGAAGGTTCGCCGCGAGTTCGGGCTGATCGTGCAGGTCGAACGGCGCGCACGCGCACTCGTCATTCTTGTCCGTCGCGCATTCGATGGTGATCTGCGCGCCGCCAGCCGCGCTATCTGCAATCAGTATCCGCATGGTCTTGTTCTCCCTGTCTGTCCAAGAATGGCATTGAGCCTGTCGGGCCCGGCGTAGTGCAATTGAACTTATGGTCCGCGCTCGGGGGCGGCTTCGACGCGCTGGAAATAATCGCGCGCCGCCTCGGGCTTGCCTTGCGCCGCGTAGAGATCCTCGATCCACTGGCGCACCGCGCTGGCCGTCTCGCGATCTGTGGCGCGCGTGCCGCGGCGAATCACGGGATAGCTTTCGAGCAGCGCGTTTTCCGCCTCCGCTAGCTTGCCTTGCAGCGCCCAGGCCCTGCCGAGCGATGCTTGTGCGGTTGCGAAGCCGGGGCTGTTCTTGTCGTACTCGATCCGCCAGGACTCCACGGCTTTGGTCAACGCGACTTGTGCTTCGCGCGGTTGCTGCTGCTCCAGCAGCGAACGGCCGAGAAAGGTCCAGGCCCAGGCGATGAAGTCGCTGCCGGGCGGGTAGGTTTCCTGGTAGATCGCCAGCGCTTCGCGCAGGTAGCGATTCGCTGCGTCGAATTGCTTGCGCTTGAACGCGAGCCGGCCGAGATTTTCCAGGTCGTTGCCGACGTAAGAGTGATGCGGGCGCAGGCGGCGATCCAGATCGAGCACGCTTTGCAGCACGGCCTGCCCCTCGTCCAGCCGCCCCGTCGCCACAAGGAAGTTGCCGAAGAAGCTCATGGCGTCGATGGTCTCGGGATGCTCCGGGCCCAGAACGCGTCGATACAGCTCGAGGACTTGGCGGAACAGATCCTCCGCCGCGCGCAGATCGCCTTTGCCGTACATGACCTCCGCGAGATGCTTCATGTGGTAGATGTACAGCGGATGATCGTTGCCGAGCGTGCGTTCGGCGATCTGCAGCGCTTCGCGCAGCAGGCTTTCGGCGCGCGCGTAGTCGTCGCGTTGCTGCGCGATCAGAGCCAGATTGTCGAGCGGCGCGGTCACTCGCTCGTTGTTGCGGCCGAGCAATGCGACACGCAGATCGAGGCATAGCTGGAACGCTTGCTCCGCCGCGCCCAGTTCGCCCTTCAGGCGCAGGATGTAGCCCAGATTGCAGTGGCTGCCCGCCGTTTCGAGGCTGCGCTCGCCTGTCAGCTTGCGATTCATCGCCAGGCCTTGCCGAGCGAGCGCTTCGGCCTTCGCCAGTTCGCCTTTCTGTTCGTACACCTGGTTCAGACTGAAAAGGCTGCGCGCCACGTCGACGCTATCCGGGTCGAGTGCGCGGCGGATGGAGAGCCCTTGTTCGATCAGTGGCTGCGCATCGCCGGGCAGTCCCAGGCCCAGATAGACGCTGCCGATGGTGTCGAGCAGCGTCGCCTGCAGCGCCGGCTGGCTGCGCAAGTCCCGGCTGATGCGCGTGGCGCCGGTGTCGAGAATTTCGCGTGCTGTGATGTCCTTGCCGCGCGACTGCGACGGATCCGCGAGCCTGAATGCATCGACCAGGAAGGACGATACAGCTTGGGCACGCCCGCGTTCTTCCTGCGCTCGCGCGCGTTCGAACTCCGCAACGTCGCGCTCGTGCTTGATGCGCTTGGACTGCACCAGCGTCGTCGTCGTGAAGCCGATCAGCAACGCGATGAACGCCGCCGACAATGTGACGATGACGGCATGGCGGCGCATGAACTTGCCGGTGCGGTAGGTCCATGCATCGGCGCGCGCCAGCACCGGCTTGTCGTGGAGGTAGTTCTCGATGTCGGCGGAGAGCTGCTCGACCGAAGAATATCTGCGCTCCGGCTCCTTGCGCATGGCCATCAGCACGATGTTGTCCAGGTCGCCGTGCAGCTCGCGGCGCAACTTCGGCGGCGTGACCGAGCGTTGCTGCGCGATATTTTCGATGCCACTGTCAGCCGTGACCAGTGCGGAAGCAATTGCCGTACTCATCGCCGGCGGCTGGTCTTCGCAGATCGCGCGCTCCAGTTCCGCGAGCCGGCTGCCGCGAATGGCGAACGGCTTGTAACCCGACAGCAATTCATACAGCAGCACGCCCAGGACATAGACGTCGCTGGCGGTGGTGATCAGGTCGCCGCGAATCTGCTCGGGGCTGGCGTGATCCGGTGTCATGACGCGCACGTCAGCCTGCGTCACGGCCATCGTATGCATCATGGCGCGATCGTCGAGCATCTTGGCGATGCCGAAGTCCAGCAGCTTCGGCACGCCCTGTGGCGTGACCAGGATGTTCGACGGCTTCAGGTCGCGATGCACGATCAGGTTCTGGTGGGCGCGATGCACGGCAGAGCACACCGTCATGAACAGCCGCAGGCGCTGTTCGAGGTCGAGACTGTGCCGATCGCAATAGGTGTCGATCGGTTCGCCCTCGATGTACTCCATGACGATGTAGGGCGTGCCGTCGGCAGTCGCGCCGCCGCCGAACAGGCGTGCGATGTTCGGATGATCGAGCGAGGCGAGGATCTGGCGTTCCTGGCGCAGACGGCTTTGGATGTGCCGCGACAGCAGTCCGCGCTTGACCAGCTTGATCGCCACCTGCTGCTTGAATTGCTCGTCGGCGCGCTCGCCGAGGAACACTTCGCCCATGCCGCCCTGGCCCAGGCTTCTGACTATGCGATAGTTGCCGATGAGTTGGCCGGCGGGGTCGGGCGGCGGCGCGTCGTCGCTGTCGCTGTTGTCGAACCATTCCTGCCGCGATTGCATCTGTGCGACCACGCTTTCGTAAGGCACGTCGTCGCTGGCGCAGGCGTCGCGAATGAAGCGAAGCTGCTCGCCGGGCGGCAACGTCTGCGCCTCCCGGACGATCTGTTCCAACGAGCGCTTGTGGGAACTGGTCGTCATTGCCTCTGCTGCGTTTGCCCGCACCTGTACGAAGGCCTAGTTGTCATGGTTGCGTGCGCCATGCAAGCATTGCAACCGAGTTCAACCGTCAGCAGGAGTAGCCATGCGCAATGATAAACACGCCCCGGCGTATTTAGGGGTATACCGGCGCGATTTAGGGTGCTGTGGGACGGGCCGGCAGGCGCGGCCCTTGTGACGTCAGTGGTGGTAGCCGCTTTCCGCCGCAATCTTGCCGCGGAACACGGTATACGACCACCATGTGTACCCGAGCACCGCAGGCAGCATGATCAGCGCGCCGACCAGCACGAAGCCCTGACTCGAGGCCGGCGCCGCTGCTGCCCAGATCGTCAGGTTGGGCGGCAGCAGGTTGGGCCATATCCCCAGCAACAGCCCGGCGAATCCCAACGCGAAGAACGCCAGCGCCAGGAAGAACGGCGCGGTGTCTGATTTGCGCATCACCGCGCGCCACAGCAGCACCGCGTTCAGCAAGGCGAGCAGCGGCACCGGCGACAGCCAGATGAAATTACCGCCCTCGAACCAGCGCTTCATGATCTGGCTGTTCAGGAACGGCAGCCACGTGCTCACCAATCCCATGAATGCCACGACCACCGCGACCAGAGGACGCGTCAATGCGTACGCGATGTCCTGTAGCGGCCCTTCGGTCTTCAAGATGAGCCAGGTGCTGCCCAGCAGCGCATAGCCGAATACGACGGCGGTGCCGGTCAGCATCGAAAAAGGACTGAACCAGCCGAACGCGCCGCCGAGATACTTACCGCCTTGCAGCGGCATGCCTTCGACGATGGCGCCGAGCATCAAGCCTTGCGCGAACGCCGCGCCGATGGAGCCGAGCGCGAAGCAGATACCCCACAGGTGCTTGGACGTTTTCGCCTTGAAGCGGAATTCGAACGACACGCCGCGCAGCACCAGCGCGATCAGCATCAGCAGCACCGGCAGGTACAAGCCTGACAGCAGGATGGCGTACGCTTTCGGAAATGCCGCGAGCAATCCGGCGCCGCCGAGCACCAGCCAGGTTTCGTTGCCGTCCCAGATGGGCGCGGCTGTGTTCATCATGTGATCGAGCTGTGCGTCATCTTCGGAGAATGCAGCGAGGATGCCGATGCCGAGCACGAAGCCGTCCATCAGCACGTACATGAACACGCCGAAGCCGATGATGCCGAACCAGACGACGGGCAGCAGCGTGTGCGCTTCCACGTCAGCTTCCTTCCAGCGAATCGTGCGCTGCGGACATGGGCCGCTGCGGCGTCTTGTCCGCGGGCCGTGGGTGGTCCGGATGCAGCATCGCGCCATCGAGCACCGGCTGCGGACCCTTGCGCAACAGCTTCAGCAGATACCAAGTGCCGGCCGCGAACACGAACATGTACACGGTGCCGAACGCGACCAGCGACGTCATCACGCTGCCTGCGCTCACCGCGCTGCCGGCTTCGGACGTGCGCATCAGTCCATAGATGACGAAAGGCTGTCGTCCGATCTCGGTAACGTACCAACCCGCCAGCACCGCGACGAATCCCGTCGGCGTCATCAGCATCCACGCACGCAACGTCGCTTTCGATTGGACCAGGTCGCCAGCGCGCCAGCGCACTGCCGACCAGATGACGAGCGCGAGCATCAGCAAGCCGATCCCCACCATCACGCGAAACGCGTAGAACACTGGCGCGACGGGCGGCCGGTCTTCTTTCGCAAAGGATTTCAGGCCACGGATCTCGCCGTCGAGCGTGTGCGTGATGATGACGCTGCCCAGCTTGGGCACGCTCACTTCGTAATGATTCGTTTCGTTCTTCTGGTCGGGTACGCCGAACAGGATCAGCGGCGCGCCGCGATGCGTCTCCCAGTGGCCTTCGATGGCGGCAAGTTTCGCGGGCTGGTGTTCGTGCACCGATAAGCCATGCATGTCGCCCGCCAGGATTTGCAGTGGCACCGCGATCGCCGCGAAGCCGATCGCCAGTTTCAACATGGTGGTCGCGCTTTCGACGTGGCGGTTGCGCAGCAGGTAGGTCGCGCTGATGCCGCCGATGACGAAACATGTCGTGATGAACGCGGCCAGCATCATGTGCACGAAGCGATACGGAAACGAGGGATTGAACACGATGGCGAACCAGTCGGTGGCTTCGAACACGCCGTCGACGATGCGATAGCCCGCGGGCGTGTGCATCCAGCTGTTCGCCGCGATGATCCAGAACGTCGACACCAGCGTGCCGAGCGCAACCATGCAGGTGGCGAAGAAATGCAGTTTGGGCGAGACGCGGCGCCAGCCGAACAGCATCACGCCGAGGAAGGTGGCTTCGAGGAAGAACGCGGTGAGGACTTCGTAGGCGAGCAGCGGTCCGAGGATATTGCCCGCGCGTATCGACAGATCCGCCCAGTTCGTGCCGAACTGGAAGCTCATGACGATGCCCGACACGACGCCGAGCGCGAACGACACGGCGAAGATCTTCAGCCAGAACAGATACAGCTCGCGCCACAGCGTGCGCTGCGTCTTCAGGTACATGCCGGCGAGGAATGCGAGCCAGCTCGCCAGCCCGATGGAGAACGCCGGAAACAGGATGTGAAAACTCATCACGAATCCAAACTGGATGCGTGACAGCAGCAGAGGCGACAACTCAGTCATGGCGCGCGCATTGTCCGCTCATGGCGCCGCGCCGGCAACTGGCAGACAGCTCGATGAGCGCACGTAGCACGTAGCACGTAGCACGTGGCGCGCACGTAGTACGTAGGTTGGGCTGAGTCTTCGAAGCCCAACAATCCTCCGCACCAAGATTGTTGGGCTTCGAAGACTCAGCCCAACCTACGGGAGTTGTTTCGCCACCTGTTTCGCCGTCGCGCGCGTGCCGAGCGATGGACCGAGCCAGCGCGCGGGCAGCGACAGGGCGCTGACAAACGACACGATGAGCGCCGCGGCGTACGGGATCGATTGAATCAGCAACACCGCAACCCACGCGGAAACGTCGGGGCCTTTCAGCTCTTCGGGTATTCCCAGCGAGAAATTCGCCGTCACCGCGAATTGATGCGTGAGGCAGTACACGACAGCCAGCATCGCCCCCAGAAACAGCGTCTCCTGCTTGGCCGCCGCGAGGCCTTCCATCAATGCATGCGGCTGCGATCCCTTCGGTGTGCGGATGAATGGCTCGTCGCGTGTGACCAATCCTTTGAGCACGGCGAGACCGATGGTGTGCGAGAGCGCCAGTCCCGCCAGCGCCGCCGCGAACGTCTGCCTGATGTTCGCGCCGACGCGCGAGACGTAGAGATGCGCAAGCTTCACCAGCTTGAACGTGAACAGCGACAGCGGCAGCACCGAGAACATCACCAGCGGCGGGTCGATGCGATGCGGCGCGACGATCATGGCGATCGACCAGCCGAGCGCCGCAATGTTGAACAGCAGGTTCAGCCCGTCGGCCAGCCACGGCAGCCAGCCGGCGATGAAGTGATAGCGCTGGCCTTGCGTCAGGCGCCCGTCGCGGCGCGAGAACAGCGGTCGCGCATGCTGCCGCAATATCTGCACCGCGCCGTAGGCCCAGCGAAAGCGCTGCCGTTTGTAGTCGGTGAAGGTTTCCGGCATCACGCCGCGGCCGTAGCTGCGGGCCAGATAGTGAGCCTGGTAACCGCGCTCGAACAGGCGCAGGCCCAGCTCCGCGTCTTCGGTGATGCACCATTGCGACCAGCCGCCCGACTCATCGAGCGCGTCGCGGCGCACCAGCGTCATCGTGCCGTGCTGGATGATGGCGTTGCGTTCGTTGCGCGTGACCATGCCGATGTGAAAGAAGCCGCGATACTCGGCATAGCACATGGCCTTGAACGCGTTCTCAGCCTGGTCGCGATAGTCCTGCGGCGCCTGCACGATGGCGACTTTCGCGTCCGCGAACGCCGGCACCAGGTCGTGCAGCCATTGCGCATCGACTTTGTAATCGCTGTCGATGACGGCGACGATGCGCGCGTCCGCCGCGGTGTGCCGCAGCGCGTAGTTGAGCGCGCCGGCCTTGAACCCTTGCAACTCATCGACGTGAAAGAAACGGAAGCGCGCACCCAAGCGCCGGCAATGCTCGGCGACCGGACGCCACACCGCCGCATCGACGGTGTTGTTGTCGATCACCAGTACTTCGTAGTCCGGATAGTTCAGCTGCGCCAGCGCGTCCAGCGTTTCGATCAGCATGGCCGGCGGTTCGTTGTACGCGGGCACATGAATCGAAACCTTCGGCGCCATGGCCATCGTCACTGCGGGCGGTTCGTACCCGCGCCGCCGCGAAGTGGCCCAGCGTGCTTCGGCCCATTCGTGCGCTTCGGCGAGCAGCACGGCAATCACGCCGAGCATGCCGAGAATGAGCACTGCACCGACCAGCACGCTCGTGAACGTCAGATACTGTTGCGAGTACGTGTAGATGATGAGCACGGCGGCAGTGGCCGCCGCGTAGACGACGACGGCGAGCAGGCTGCGGCCGCGCGTGCCCATTGACCTGCTCTTGATGTACACCAGGCCCAGCACGAGGAATGCAAGCGTCACCGAGATGCCGGCGAGTGTGTGCCATGCGGGAATGCGCACGATGGGGTCGACGAATTCGAATTTGGGTTTGCGCGCGACGTTGTAGACGCCCCAGTACGCGCCGACCGCACCCTCGTAGCGCGCCTTCCAGGGCTGATCGAACGCTTCCATGATGTAGTAGACGTAGCCTTCTTCGCGCGCGCGCTGCAGGAACCGGCGCAGGAACAATGCTTCGTTGCTCGCGGACGCGACCGCGGAGTCGCGCGTGCGGCCGTCCGACGGCCAGCCCACTTCGGCGATCACGATGGGCTTGCCGGGAAACGTCTTCTTCAGCAGGTCCATGCGCGCGCCGAGATACTGGATGGATTGCTCGACGGGGATGCCTTCCCAATACGGCAGCAGATGCACCGCGATGAAATCGACGTGCTCCACCAGGCGCGGATTGTCGATCCACACGTGCCAGGGTTCGGCGGTGCTGACCGGCTGCTCGATGGCCGTGCGCACGCGGTCGAGCTGGCGCACCAGTTCGTCCAGTGTCAGGTCGCCGCGCAGGATGACTTCGTTGCCGATCACCGCGCGGATCACGTTGTCATGCTGGTTGGCGAGCCGGATGGCGGCGGCGATCTCCGCCTCGTTGGTGGCGCGATTGGTATCGAGCCATGCGCCGATCGCCACCTTCAAGTTGTGCTTCGCGGCGAGCCGGGGCACATCCGCCAGCGTGTCCAGCGACGAATAGGTACGCACGGCGTTGACCGAGGCGCCCGACAGCAGCGCCAGGTCGGCATCGATTTCCTCGGGCGAGGGCAGCTTGCGGTCGGCGGGATCCTGGTCGGCGTGGAAGGGCGAGAATGCCATACCCTGCACGCGCTCCGGCCAGCGCGGCTCATCGACGGGACGGTTGAGGTACGCCCACAAGCCGAAGGTGATCGCGGCGAATACGGCCGCGACGAGGTAGCTGGTGAACTTCATTACGATTACGGTGAGGAAAGTCCCAAAGTCCGCTTGAGGCGCTACACGCTTGGTCGGCATGTTAACTTACGCGTCTGTTCAGGCAGTTACGGTTTTTGCGGTGCGCCGGTCCCCGCGCGCAACCCTTGGAGGAGCTTCATGCACATGCATAAGTGGCAAGTTTCCGGGCTATGTAGCCTGACGGCGACGGTTCTGCTGACCAGTGTGGCGCTGACCGGCGCGCAGGCCGCGGCGAACGAGCCGGCGCCGCGCAAGGTCAATGAAACCGAGATCACGCCCTTCGTCGGCTATATGGCTGGCGGCGAATTCGAAGATCCCGGCATCGCCGGGGGCATCGGCAGCGACCGCGACGTCAAGGAGAACTCCAACTATGGCGTGTTCTTCGATTTCAACGCCGACGGACCTGAGCGCCAGTACGAAGTGCTGTACTCGAAGCAGGGCAGCGAAGTCGACGGCGTCGCGCCGATGGACCTGGACATCGAGTACCTGCAGCTCGGCGGCATCGTCAACTTCACGGACAACCCGCGCGTGATTCCTTTCTTCGGCATTACCGTGGGCGCGGCGCGCTTCACGCCGGACGCCCCCGGTTTGTCCACCGAGACCAAGATCGCATTCAGCATCGGCGGCGGCCTGAAAGTGCCCGTCACCGATCACATCGGCATCCGCCTCGACACACGCGCGTTCGTGACGCTGCTCGACAGCAACGCCGATATTTTCTGCGTCTCCTCGACAGGCAACGCAAGCTGCCGCATCCGCGCCAAGTCGGATACATTCCTGCAGTACGCGGGCATGCTCGGAGTGACGGTCGGGTTCTGAGGAGTCAGGGCGTCGGTGTGGCGCCCGGTCCGAGATTGTCGAGCAGAAACTTTTCCACTTCGGTCAGCAGCGTGATTCGTTCCGATTGGCGCTGGAGCTGATGGGTGGCATTGGGGATGATCACGGCGCGATGCGGCTTGCCCGCTTTTTTCAGCGCTGCGTTCATTCTGCGCGAGTGATCGACGTCGACCTGATAGTCCCTGTCGCCGTGGACGAGTAGCACGGGCATATTGATCGTGTCGACGTGCCGCAGAGGGGAGTCCTCGCGCAGCTTGTCGCGCTGCGTGCCGATCTGCTCGCGCGCAATGGAGCCCGACACGAAGAACCGTTCGTCGTACACCAACTGCTGCAGATCGCTGACGCCCGCGATACTGACCGCGCACTTGTACAGGTCGCCATTGCGCGCCGCGCCCAGCAGCGCCGCATAGCCGCCGAAGCTCCAACCCACGATGCACATGCGCTTGGGGTCGGCGACTCCCTTCGCCACCGCCCAGCGCGCCCCATCGGTGATGTCGGAATAGGTGAGTCCGCCCCAGTCTTGATGCGCGGCGTAGAACCAGTCGCTGCCGTATCCATCGGAGCCGCGAAAATTCATCTGCAGTACGGCATAGCCACGGCTTACCAGGAACGCGCGCAGGAAGTCGAAGCCCCAACTGTCACGCGCTATAGGTCCGCCGTGAGGCATGACGACGAGCGGCAGCTGCTCCGCGCGCACGCCGGGCGGTACCGTGAGATAGCCGGGAATTTCCGTGCCGTCGGCGGCCTTATAGACGATGGAGCGCATGCGGCCCAGCTGTTGCGGATCGAGTTCGGGATACCGCGTGCCGAGCTTTTCCAACTGCTTCGTTTCCATGTCGAGCAGATGGTAGGTGCCGCCGTCGACATCGCTGTACGAATGGATCAGGAATGCCCGCTCGTCGCGCGTGTAGTCGATGATCGAATTGAAGGTGTCGGGCCGCAGCTTGTTCACCGCCTTGATGAGGCTGCCTACCTTCGCGTCGGTGTAGTAAATGAAGGGGCGATCCAGCTCATAGCGAATGCCGAGCAGACGCCCATCAGGGGTGAACAGCGGCGCCTCGACGTCGACCAGCGGATGCGAGAACACCAGTTGCGGCTCGAGCTTGTCCGTGAGATCCATTTCCCACAGCGCCGAACGACCTTCGAAAGCGCCCCGCGCGTACGCCTTGTTGGTTCCAGGCGCGGCTGCGACGGGTTTCATCACGCTCGCGCCGCTGAACGCCTTGATCTTGGCCAACTTGCGCCATTCCGACTCGTTTTCCAGGCGGGCGAAGTAATACAGTTCGGCTTCCTGGTTGTAGCCGGTGGCGAAGCGGACATTGCCCTTGGCATCGGTGACGAACGCGCGGATGGGCTTTTGCTGATGCACGCGGACACCGATGCGGCCGCTCATCACGTTCAACTCGAAGACGCTGGGGAAACCGTCCTCGTCGTCGTCCAGTTGGATAAGCACGGTGTCCGGTTCGTCCGGCGTCCAGTCGAGAATACGGTCCTCGAATTGTGTGGACGTAGTGCGTTGCATCAGTACTTTCAATCCCGACCCGTCCGCGTTCACGCCGACCAGACGCGTGATCGGAAAGACATGGCCGACGTCGACGGACATGCCTTCAAGGCCACATAGAAGCCGCGTGTCGTTGGCCCAATTGCACCAGCTCAAGTCGAACTTGTCCGAGTCCGCGCCGAAGATCGCGTTGGCGGGCTCGGTCGAGCGGCGCTTGCTGACGAAGACGACAGAGCGGTCGCCGACGCCGCTGATGAATGCGATCAGCGCGCCATTCGGGGAAATCGACGGGCTGCGCATGGCCGGACTGCGCGCGAAGGCATCTATGGGCGGCGGCGCGGCAGCGCAGGTTGCGGACAGCATTGATGCGGCGACTGCGGCTGGCAGCGCCGTTGCGAAGCAGCGAAACATAGACCCTCCCTGGCAGGAAAATGCGGACCCGGGTCGTCGGGTCGGCTGATTCTTGTGATTCTTAAGTGGCGCAGCGTAAAACATCGACGCCGCGCCGGCTACACTGGTGTCGCCACTTTACGGGTTCGTCGCGACCGCATGCTCACCATTGAACATATCAGCAAGTCCTTTGCGGCCAGCACGCGCCGCAGCGTGCTGCGCGACGTTTCGCTCACGCTGGCTGCGGGCGAATACGTTGCCATCATGGGCGAATCGGGCGCGGGCAAATCGACGCTGCTCAACCTGATCGCCGGTCTGGACACGCCGGACGCGGGACGCATCCTGCTGGGCGGCGAGGATCTCACCGTGCTCGACGATACGGCTCGCACGTTGCTGCGCCGGTCGGGCATGGGTTTCGTGTTCCAGGCCTTTCATCTGCTGCCGCATCTCAGCGTCGAGCGCAACATCGCGCTGCCGCTCGCGCTCAACGGCGTGACGGGTCAGCAGGCGCGCACGCGTGTCGAGGAGATGTTGGCTGCCGTCGGGCTGAACGGCCGCGGGCACAGTGCGCCGGCAGAATTATCGGGTGGAGAGATGCAGCGCGTCGCTGTAGCGCGTGCGCTCGTGCACAAGCCGCAGTTGGTGCTTGCCGATGAGCCCACCGGCAATCTCGATGCGGAGTCCGCTGCCGAAGTGCTGGAACTGCTGCGCGCGCAGCTGAAGCGGGATGGTGCGTGCGGCATCCTGGTGACGCACTCGATGATTGCTGCGGCCACCACCGATCGTCTCTACCGGCTCACCGTCGGCGGTGTGCTCGCCGCGGCGGCGTAGTCGATGGCGTTTGCCTCGCGCGCCATTGTCGATGCGACGGTCATCGGGCCGATGCGCCACGCACCGGGACGCATGGTGCTGGCCGTGCTGGCCATTGCGCTGGGTGTGGCGCTAGGTTTCGCGATCCATCTCATCAATCGCGTCGCCGCCGATGAAATGTCGCTGGCCGCGCGCAGCATGTTCGGCGTCGCCGATCTGGCCGTCGAAGCGTTGAGCGACGACTTCGATGAGAATCTATATCCGCGAATCGCGCGCATCGAAGGCGTGGCAGTCGCCAGTCCGGTCGTGGCGGTGGAGGCGAAGCTGATCGGCCGCCGCGGCGCGCTGACGGTGCTGGGCATGGATGCGTACCGATCGCGGCGCTTGCAACCGGCATTCGCGACGCTCGGCGCCGCCATGGCGCGCGCAGACAGCAAGAAGCCGGAACTGCCGGTGGTATTTCTCAGCAGCAGCGCGTCGCGCAGTCTTGACCTTGATGTCGGCGACACGCTGGCAGTGCAGGTGGGGCTGCGGCCGGAGCAATTCGAGGTCGCGGCCGTGCTGCCGGCGGAGGCTTTGCACGAGCGCGCCGCCATCATCGACATCGCCGACGCGCAGTGGAAGTTCAACCGCGTCGGCAAGCTTTCGCGCATCAACCTGCGGCTGGCGTCCGGGGCGAGCCCGCTGCAGGTTCGCCAATCGCTTGCCGCCATCCTGCCTGCGAATGCGCGCGTCGTCGAACCCGGCGACGCGACCAGCGATGCGCTGCGGTTGTCGCGCGCCTATCGATCCAATCTCACAGCACTCGCGCTGGTGGCGTTGTTCACCGGAGGCTTCTTCGTCTACTCGACGCAGTCGCTTGCAGTGCTGCGTCGGCGGCGGGAATTCGCTTTGCTGCACGCATTGGGGGTCACGCGCGCAGAACAATTGAAGCTGACGCTGCTCGGCGGTGCGCTGGTCGGTTTCGCCGGTTCGTTGCTGGGCCTGGTGCTCGGCGCTGCAATCGCGGATGCCGGCATCGACATGCTCGGCGGCGATCTGGGCGCTGGTTTGTTCCCAGGTGTCACGCCGCAATTGCAGTTGCACTTCTGGGAAGCGGTGGCGTTCTGTGCCCTCGGCACCGGCGTGGCTGTCGTCGGTACGCTGCGGCCGGCGCTGGATGCCGCGCGCACGCCCACTGCGAATGCATTGAAAGCCGGCGATGTCGCAAGCGGGCAGGTCGCCAGTCATGGACTTATCGTTGTCTTCTTGTTCGCGCTGTCCGGCGCAGTACTTGCCATGCCTGCCATCGCTGGGTTGCCGTTGCCGGGCTACGTGTCGATCGCATTGCTGATCATCGCCATGGTCGTGGCGATGCCGATGATCCTGCTCGCCTTGCTGCGTGTGCTGACGACGTCGAGCGGCGCGCCGCGCTCGGCATCGGTCGCGTACGAAATTGCCATCGCGCACCTGCGAGGCACAGCGCGCTACGCCACTTTGAGCGTGTCGGCCATCGTCGTGAGTTTCAGCCTGATGATCGCGATGGCCATCATGGTCACGTCATTTCGCCATTCGCTCGATCTGTGGACGCAGAAGATCCTGCCGGCGGACTTGTACATCCGCGCTGGCGGCACGCAGCAGTCGGCTTATCTCGATGAGGCTGCCATCGACAAAGTGCGTGCGATCGATGGCATCGCGGCTGTCCGAGTCAGCCGCTCGGCGCAGGTCGCCCTGCCGCTTGGCGCCCCCTCCCTAACTCTCCCCCGTCAAGACGGGGGAGGGGACCAGAAGGACGGGGTAGGGCTAGGGAGAGGGCGCTACGAGACAGTCGCACTCATCGCGCGCGACATCGACGCCGCACGCGCGGCCGACTCGCTCTGGATGGAGAAGATGACGGACGCGCCATTGCCAGCCGGCGCTGTTCCGGTCTGGATCTCCGAAGCGGCTGCCGATTTGTTCGCGCTCAAACCAGGCGCGACGACACAAATGCTGCTCGCGGGCAAGCCGGTGGCGGCGTCGGTGCGCGGAGTATGGCGCGACTACGAACATCAGCGCGGCGCCATCGTGATGGACCGGCAAATCTACGTGCGGCTTACCGGCGATCGTTTCATCAACGGCGTCTGGATGTGGCTGGCCGAGGACGCGAACGAAGACTCGGTGCAGCAGGCCATCCGCGCCACGCTGCCGGCCGATGCCGAATACGATATCCGCACGCCGCGCGACATTCGCCGGCTGTCGCTGCAGGCTTTCGACCGGACTTTTGCGGTCACCTATGCGCTGGAATTGATCGCCATCCTGATCGGCTTGTTCGGCATCAGCGCGGGCACGAGCGCGCAAGTACTGGCGCGCCGCAGCGAATTCGGGGTGTTGCGCCACATCGGTTTGACGCGCGCGCAAATCGCTGCGACGTTGGCCATCGAAGGCGTCGGCCTCGGCGCGCTGGGTGTGATTGCCGGGCTGGTGACAGGTGGCGCCGTCAGCCTGATTCTGATCTACGTGGTCAACCGCCAGTCCTTTCACTGGAGCATGGATGTATTCGTGCCTGCGGGCCTGGTGACGGGTTTGAGTGTGGCGCTGATTGCGTCCGCTGCCTTGATCGCGGTGTTCAGCGGCCGGCAGGCAATGCGCGGCGATGTGGTGCGTGCGGTGAAGGAAGATTGGTGAGGCCGTGATGGTGAGAGACGTCTTGTGCGCGATGGTGTTGTCGCTCGCGCTGGCAGTCAGCGCGGCGGGCCACGCCGCGGACGACTATCCTGCTGTCGTGCCGGGCTACCGCATCGAGTTCCCGCGCGATGAGGGCAGCCATCCGGATTTTCGTACCGAGTGGTGGTACGTCACCGGTTGGCTGGAAGATGAGTCGGGCGCACCGTTGGGATTCCAAGTGACGTTCTTTCGCACACGGCCGGGCGTTGCCGAAAGCAATCCGTCGCGCTTCGTACCGCGGCAACTGCTGTTCGCGCACGTCGCGGTCAGCGATCCGCGCGCCGGCAAACTCGTGCGCGACGAGCGTTCAGCGCGCGCCGGATTCGGATTGGCGGAAGCCAGCGCAGCGACGCTCGACGTTGCAATCGACGACTGGTCGTTGCGCCGTAGTTCGGCGCGTGATGGCGGCGCGCAGTACGATGTCGCCATCAAGGCCGACGGGCTCGCGCTGCAATTGACTCTCGTCGCCACGCAGCCACCGCTGCTGCAAGGCAAGCAGGGATTCAGCCAGAAGAGCATCGATGTGCAGGCTGCAAGCTATTACTACAGCGTGCCGCACCTGCGCGCTGGCGGCGAGGTGAGCATCGGCAAGCATCGCTACAAAGTGCGGGGCACGGCATGGCTGGATCACGAATGGTCGAGCGCCATGCTCGATGCGCGCGCGCAAGGCTGGGATTGGGTGGGTCTGAATCTCGATGCCGGCGGTGCGCTGATGGCCTCGCGCTTCCGCGATGTGCAGGGCAAATCGTTCTGGGCCATCGGCACCCAACGCCCTGCGCCGGCCGATGCGGCAACAGTCTTTACGCCCTCCGATATCGAGTGGACGGAATTGCGCCGCTGGCGCTCACCGCGCACGGGTGTCGAGTATCCGGTGGAGTGGAAGGTGCGCGTCGCGGATCGCACGCTGCTGCTGCGGCCGCTCATCGACGATCAGGAGAACGATGCCCGCGCGAGCACGGGCACGATCTATTGGGAGGGCGCGGTGCGCGCGTACGATGAGTCGGGTAACGCAGTCGGCCGCGGTTACCTGGAGCTGACCGGTTACGGCGCGCGCTTGCAGTTCTGAACGCTCAGACCTTCGCGCCCGGTTTCAACACCCACACTTTGCACCAGCCGCCCGCGGCCACCACCTTGCCGGGGAACAGCGCGCAGGGACGCCACGCGTCGCCTTCCTTGCCTTGCAGCTGCATGCAATTCGCGCATTTGCTGCCGGCCTTGTATTGCGGGGTCTTGCTGGCATCTACCTTCGACGCGTCGTGCGTGTAACCCATCGCCGCGGCCAGCGAATCCTTTTCATCGAGGTGCGGCAGATCCGCTGCGGCTGCTTCGCGCACCAGGCCCGCTGCGGGCAGCGCGACGAGTCCGGCGAGGGCGGTCTTGAGCAGGCGGCGACGATCGATCGGAGAATCACTCATGAGGCACCTCGAATGGCTGGCGGGGGCTGGCGTGCGCGGATTCTAGCGCAACTCGCACAGAATCCGTCACGGCCGGTCGGTGCGTCACAGCAGGTTGCGGCGGGCAACTATTACACCATCTTCATCTATGTACACCCAGGCGCCGGGATCGAATGTCACGCCGGCGAAGCGCACCGGCAGATCGCGCTGGCCCGTACCGAGCTTTGCGGTTTTCAGCGGGCAGGTGCCGAGCGCATAGACGCCCAGGGGCATGGCAGCGATCGCGGCGGAATCGCGCAGCGCGCCGCTGATCAGGATGCCGCTCCAGCCATTGCTCACCGCGTTGCCGGCGAGCAGGTCACCGAGCACGGCGCGGCGCAGCGAACCGCCCGCATCGATCACGAGCACGCGGCCGTCGCCGCGTTCATTGACGAGCTCGCGCACGCGCGAGTTGTCTTCGAAGCACTTGATGGTAGCGGCGGGACCGGCGCAGCGGGCCTGGCCGCCGAAGCTGCGGAACTGCGCTTCGCAGACCTGCAGTTCGTCGGCGTATTGATCGCAGAGATCGGTGGTTTTGAATTCCACTGCGAAACTTCCTGATGCGGGTGCATCAGTGTGCCGCAAGCGGCGGCCGTGTCGCCAGCGGCTTTGCGCAGCGAAAGCTATTTCTTGAGCTTATCGACCAGGCGCGACAGCAGCGAATCGTTCTTCGGCAGCCGGCGGATGCCGCTCTCCGACAATTCCACTTCGCGCGCTTCTTCGAGCAACTGCTCCTGCAGGCTCATTTTCGGCGGTGCGCGATAGCGGCCCGTCGCGGAATTGTTCGGTTTGATCGGCGCCGAGTGCTTCGTCGCCGGCCCCGCGCTTTTCGCGGCCGCTTTCGGCGCAGGCTTGAGCGTGGGGTTCAGCGCCTTGTGCGAACCGGTCGAGCCGCTGTTCTGCTTCGATGCGACGCGCGCGGCGTGGGAGCCGGTCTTGAATGCACCTGTCGGGCTACGATCGATTTCCGCGCCGCCGCGCTGCGGCGCCACTTCCATCGTGACGGTCGGAATCGCAGGCCGCGTGGCGCGGTCGCGCGCTTGGTTGAGGTCGACGACCTTGTCATTGCGGACCTCGACGGGCGCCGGCGCCTTGGGAGCGGGTGCGTCCTTGAAGCGCAATTGTTCGGCCGAGCTGATGCGCAGCACGCTGGTCGCGGCGAAGAACGTCTTGAGATAGCCCGCCACTGCTTCCGCGGAAACAGCTTCGCGAAAGAAACCCAGACGCAGCGCGTGCATGATCTTGCCGCTGCCGGCATTGGCGACGGAGTACAGGCGATAGGCCTCGAAGATGTCGAGGTGCGGCATGGCGTCGAGATTCACCGGCTGTTCGGAAACCGCCAGTTGAATGGCGAACCATTTCTCTATCGCGCCGTCGTTGAGTTCATCGCTGGTCAGCGCGCGAATCGTCTGCGTGCTGTCGAGGTCCGGCAGTGCGGCGACGCGCGGCGGCAACTTCGTGGTCGTGGGATGCGCTTGCGGCACCGGTGCTGCGGCCTGCTTCGCTGGCGCCTCTTTCTTGGCAGGTTCTTTCGCGGGTTCGACGCGCGTGTCGGGTGCCGCGACTTTCGGTTGCGACGGCTTGGCGGCAATTGGCTTGGCAGTTGCGGGTTTCATTGCAGCAGGCTTCGCCGTCGCGGGTTTTGCCGCGCTTGCGGCGATCGCGGGAGCGGACGGCGCGACGATTGGCGCCGCTTCAGTTTGCAGGCTCAATGAGACATTCGGAATTTCCGCGCCCTTGCCGACATGGAACGGCTGTGCGGACGCCGCGGCAGCAGGCGCGGGCCGCTTCGCGGCGGACTCGGATTCCAATTCAAGTTTGACCGGCGCGGCTGCTTTGAGGGTGACCGGAGGATTCTTGACTTCGGGTGCCACGGCAGGCGCAGCGGCCTTGTTGGCAGCGGCGGGCTTGGCGGTTGTTGCTGCCGGTGCAGCGGGAGCAACCGGCTGCGCAGGTGCAACGGGTTTACTGACAACGGGCTGAGGTGCCTTCTCAACCGGCTTGGCTTTGATGACGGGCTCAGTTTTGAACGCCGCGGGAACCACTGGCGCAGCAGGCGACGCGGCCTGCAGCACCGGCGGATCCCAGGTGAGTTCGATCTCGTCGATGAAATTTGCGTCGAATGCCTTGTGGGAGCCGGTCGAGTTCGCTTGCGTTGCGCTTGATTGCGCGGCGCGTGCCGGTGGCGCTTCGGGTTCCCAGGTCATTTCGAACACGGCTGATTCTTCGATGGCAATCTTTTTCATCGATTGCGTATCGGTCACCGCAGGGCGCGGCGTGGCAGCGGCCTGAACCGGTGCGGATGCCGCGACGGCAGGCGCTTTCGCGGTCGTTGCCGGAGCTGCGACTTTCGCTGCAATCGGCGCGGTCGTCGTAGGCTTCGACTCCACCACTGGCGCAGGCTGTTTTGCCGGTGCAGGTCTTGCTGCCACAGCAGGAGCAGTCGCGGGCGTCACTGCTTTTGCAACGGCCGGCGCCACGGGTTTCGCGGCTGGCTGCGGCGACGCCTGCGTGACTACGGCGACGGGACGCGGACGGGCGACAGGCGCGGTCTCCGGCAGATAGCCGCGCGCGAATCTACGATCCTCATCGGCGAGGCAGGCAGTGAATGCAGTCGCGAAACTCGCGCGCACCGTCGCGAGTACGACGTTGGCGTCCGCTTCGCTGGTGAAGAAGCCGAGGCGCAATCGATAGCGCGTGCGGCCGTCCTCGACCCGGGAAACTTGATAGAGGCGATATGACTCGAGTCCGGGCAGCGTCTTGCCGGTCTGCGGATTGGGAGCTTGCGAAGCGCACAGGTTGATGACGAACAGAGGCGAGCCGACGCCGTTCGCAATGTCGGGCGGCGCGCGCAGCAGCGCTGCCGCGGGCTCGACATATATCTTACTGGTGTTCTCTTCCACGCTTACTTCCCCATCGCAACCGCCAACGAACACGGTCGAAGCAACGCGACCGCTCGGAAGCCTTGAGACAGAAGGGGAAGAGCGCATTGGAGCGAACTCTTCGTGTGACACGTCCAGCGCCGCTTCTTTATTATCGAACGCAGATGAAGAACAGTTTCATCTTCGAAGGCGTACTGGAACTGTCGCGCTCATCTCGCGACATTGTGGCAACCCCGCTGTCTTGGGACTTGAATCCGTTAGACCGGTAGCTTTGCGTCCTCGCCTTTCAGCGAGTTTGCCTTGAGCACGCGGCGATTCTTGGCAGAGCAGCTAGATAAGTCAAGCGGTATGGTCGCTTTCAGCAGACAGGGTATTCGGCGACAGGTGAGCGTCTGCCCAGCGGTTCAGCTTATGTCCTATGCGACAGATTAAGTCGCCAAACGCAGTCGGATCTTTCATGAATATGAACGTGTGCATGAACACGAACGCATGCGTCACGCAGTGCTCAGACGGCCATGCGCGTCCACGCTTCTTTCGTGGTGCTCGCGGGTTCGCCGGCCATGATGCGCGGCGCGAGCTGCGAGACGATGTGGACCTGCGCGGCATCGGAAAGCCCCAGCGCGCGCAACGCGCCTTCGAGTCCATCGATCAACTGGCGCCGATCCGTTTCGCTCGGACAGGCGTCGCGCGCGAGCGAGGCTAGTTCGTCGCCGACGCTCTGCAACGTCTCGGCAATGGAAGGAGCGAACTCGCTCAAGTCGCCGCGCAAACGCGCCGCGAAACGAAACGAGTTGTAGGCACACACGTACGCGCGGTGACGCAGTTTCAGATTTCTGATCAGCCCCATGGCGCGGCCTCCTCGACGATCGATACGCCCGCAGTGACGCGTGGCGGAGCAAAGTGTGGAGGGCGCCGCGCTGCGGATGGTGTGCGCCAGCTCTCAAAAGCCGGCTGGCTGCGGCTGTTGCGCCGATGCCGCATTAGAGATCAACCACCTGCGCGAAAGAAAAAATCTCATCTGAAATAATGCGCGCCGCACATTGACTTGAGTGCAGCGGCGTGTGTCTGCGCGATCCAGCTATGTACCGGGCGCGGCGACTCGGCGCCTCCGCGCGAAGCAGTGCACCGCTGCTCGCTCAGGCGCGGCCCACGTTGTGATCGGTCGGCGAATGGAAGTACTCGCTCTCCGCGGCGAACTGCCGCATCAGTTTGCGCAGCTCTTCGAGCCGGCCCTCGGCGGTGCTGATCGGCAGGCACTCTTCGCAGTCCGGATCGGTACAGGGCTGGCGCGAGTACAGCCAATATTGCACGGCGCCCGCGAGCAGGCCGTCGGCGATGTCCCAGATGTCGGCCTTCTGGTCCGTGTCGGCGATACGGTTGGCGAGGTCGACGGCCTTGCCGAACGCTTCGCTGAACGGGTTGTCGATTTCCTGCATGACTGCGCTTCGATTTCGATAAAGGGGTGTGTGCGGCCATTGTAACCGCGGCGGCGTCGCCTTGAAGAGTCAGAACTTCGCTGGTCTACTGTCGCCCTTCGCGGAAATTGCATCAACCGTATTCGAACCCTGAGGCAACAATGGCTGACGAACGCAACCTCGAGGCGCAGATGGACGCGACTGCCCTCTACCAGGAAGAGATGTTCACCGATCGCCGGGTCGGCGCGCTGCGGCGCCTGAGGCCTGTGAAGAGCGACGGCTCCGCGGACAGCGCGCGCCCGACCCTTTACTTGGGCCAGGCGGAAATCATGACCAACATGGGCCCGGTGCCCATCAATTTTGAAATCGAAGCGGAAACCCTCGACCAAGCGGTGGCAGGCTTCGGCGCTGCAGCGGCGGTGGCAATCGAGCGCACCGTGCAGCAGATCCAGGAAATGCGCCGACAGCAGGCTTCGCAGCTTGTCGTGCCGGGCGGCATGCCCAACCTGCCGCCAGGCGGCGGGCGCGGCGGCGGCGGCGGCGGCGGGAAGATACAGATCCCCTGAGATAGCGGCGGCTTCCAGCTCTTCTTCGGCTTCCGGCCCCTTCTCCGCTCCTCGCGGCGACCAACGGGAATCCCAAAGGGGAGGGAAGGTGGGGATGTCCGCGGTTGTTCCGTGCGCTTTCGGCGCACTGCCCGCCCAAATTCCCGCCTCTTTTTGGTGCGCCCACTGCCGGTGCAACCGAGTTTCCCCGCCAGATCGTGAGGCACGGCCGCTGGCACGCTTTTCGCTCCCTCGACTCGACGGGCCCGCGCCGGGCTGCGCCTGATAAGAGGTATCGAGAGCGGAATGCCAGGGGAGACTCCATACGACGAGATGCATGCCCGGGACGGAAGCGTCCGTGAGCATTACCGCGCCTTCGCTTCCTGGCTTGCCAAGACACCGGCGGACCGCGTGGCCCAGAAGCGCGCCGAGGCGGATACGCTGTTTCATCGCGTCGGCATCACCTTTGCCGTGTATGGCGAGGAAGCGGGCACCGAACGGCTGATTCCTTTCGACATCGTGCCGCGCATCATCCCGGCCAGCGAATGGCAATTGCTGGCTGCCGGACTCAAGCAGCGAGTACGCGCGCTCAACGCGTTCATCAACGACATCTACCACGACCAGGAGATTCTCCAGGCCGGCAAGATTCCCGCCGAACAGATTCTCTGCAACGGCCAGTACCGTCCCGAGATGCAGGGCATCGACGTGCCGGGCGGCATCTATGCGCACATTGCGGGTGTCGACGTGGTGCGCGCCGGCGCCGGCGAGTTCTACGTGCTCGAAGACAACCTGCGCGTGCCGTCCGGCGTGTCGTACATGCTGGAGGATCGCCGCATGATGATGCGGCTGTTCCCCGAGCTGTTCGCGCGCCATTCGATCGCGCCGGTCGAGCACTATCCCGACCTGCTGCTGGAGAACCTGCGCAGCGTCGCCCCGCCCGGCGTCAACGATCCCACCGTCGTGCTGCTCACGCCTGGCGCCTACAACAGCGCTTACTTCGAGCACGCGTTCCTGGCGCAGCAGATGGGCATCGAACTCGTCGAAGGGCAGGATCTGTACGTCGAAGACGAGTTCCTCTACATGCGCACGACGCGCGGTCCGCAGCGCGTCGACGTGATCTATCGGCGCATCGATGACGACTTTCTCGATCCGCTGGTGTTCCGGCCCGATTCCATGCTCGGCATTCCCGGGCTGCTGGCCGCTTATCGCGCCGGCCGCGTGACGGTGGCGAACGCCATCGGCACCGGTGTCGCCGACGACAAATCTATCTATCCGTACGTACCCGACATGATCGAGTTCTACCTCGGCGAAAAGCCGCTGCTGTCGAACGTGCCGACCTTCGTGCTCAGGCGCAAGGAAGATCTCGACTACACGCTCGCGCATCTTGCCGAACTGGTGGTGAAGGAAGTTCACGGCGCCGGCGGCTACGGCATGCTCGTCGGGCCGGCATCGACAAAGGAGCAGCTCGAAGCGTTTCGCCAACGCATCCTGCGCTCGCCGGAAAAATACATCGCGCAGCCGACGCTTGCGCTGTCGGCGTGCCCCACGTTCGTCGAATCGGGTGTCGCGCCGCGGCACATCGACCTGCGTCCGTTCGTGTTGTCGGGTAGTGAAGTGACGCTGGTACCCGGTGGCTTGACGCGCGTAGCGCTGACGCAAGGCTCGCTCGTGGTGAACTCTTCGCAAGGCGGCGGCACGAAAGATACGTGGGTGCTGGAACGATGAGCGTGCCCGAGGCATCGACGCGGATCACGGGGCGGACATGCTGAGCCGCACCGCCGATCATCTGTACTGGATGGCGCGCTATACCGAGCGCGCCGAGAATCTCGCCCGCATTCTCGAAGTGAACCACCGCATGTCGCTGCTGCCGCAGGGGCCGGAGATCGTCGAGCAGGGTTGGATCGCGACGCTCACCATCATCGGCCTGCTGGACGCGTTCAAGCAGCGCCATGACGCCGTCACGCCCGCGAAGGCGCTCGAGTTCATGGCGTTCGACCGCGAGAATCCGCTCAGCATCTACAGCTGCCTGCGCGCGGCGCGCGAGAACGCGCGCGCGGTGCGCGGCACCCTCACCTCCGAAATCTGGGAGACGCTGAATGCGACCTGGCTCGAAATGCGCGTCGCCGGCATGCGCGCGGCGTCCGAAGCGGAGATGGGCAATTTCTTCGAATGGGTGAAGCATCGCTCGCATCTGGCGCGCGGCGTCATCCAGGGCACGATGCTGCGCGACGAAGCTTGGCATTTCGCCTGGCTGGGCACCTATCTCGAACGTTCGGACAGCACCGCGCGCATTCTCGACGTGAAGTACCACCTGCTGTTGCCGCGCGGCGAGAAAGCGGGCGGTGCGACCGACTACTATCAATGGAGTGCGCTGCTGCATTCGGTATCGGCGTTCGAAATCTATCGGCGCGTGTATCGCGACCTGATCACGCCACGCCGCGTCGCCGAACTGCTGGTGCTGCGCGATGACATGCCGCGCTCGCTGCATCGCTGCATTTCGCAGGTGTACACGCACCTCACCGCGCTGCATAACTCCACGTCCGACGAAACGGAGCGGCGCGCCGGCGAACTGGAGGCGTCGCTGCGCTTCGGCCGCATCACCGATATTTTCGAACTAGGCCTGCACGAATACCTGGTGCGGTTCCTCGGCCGCACGCGCGACCTGGGCGAACGCGTCTCGCGCGACTTCCTAGTCGCGACCGCCGATTAGATTAAAGGAGAGTCGCGATGCAACTGCACATCCGCCACGAAACGATCTATCGCTACGGCGAGCCGGTGAAGCGCAGCGTCCAGAACCTGCGCCTGACGCCGCGGCGCGATCCGGTGCAGCGCTCGTTGAGCTGGACCATCGCCGCGCCCGGTCGGCAGCATGCGCAGATCGACGCCTACGGCAACGTCGTGCATCTGCTGACACTCGACGAGCCGCATCGCGAGATCAAGATTGTCGTGAGCGGTGTCGTGGAGACCCAGGACGAGGAAGGCGCCGCGCTGCCCGACGAAGGCAAGCTCTCGCCGCTCGCATATCTTGCGGAGACGCACCTGACGCGCGCCGACGAGACACTCGCAGCGTTCGCATCGAAGCACCTGTCGCGTACGACGGATCGGCGCCAAAGCCTGCTGAAGCTGACCAACTCCATCTGCGACGTGGTGCAATACGAAACCGGCTCGACCGACGTGCATGAGTCCGCTGTGAAAGCCTTCGCACGCGGCAAGGGTGTGTGCCAGGACCAGGCGCATGTGTTCATCGCCTGCTGCAAGACAGCCGGAATTCCAGCGCGCTACGTGAGCGGCTATGTCTACACCGGCGAGAAGGATCATGTCGCGAGCCACGCCTGGGTGGATGCATGGCTGGGCAAGGACGAGGGCTGGATGCCCATCGACGTCACCCATAGATCGCTGGTCGGTGGCAAGCACTGCCGCCTCGCGGTGGGGCGCGACTACATGGATGCATGTCCGGTGCGCGGTGTGCGGCGTGGCGGCGGGCCGGAAGAAATGGAAGTGGCGGTGATCGTGGCGACGTCGGCGCAGCAGTAGGAGTAGCGGTGGCGATGCGTTGGCAGTAGCGGCAAGCGCGCCCCCTCCCTAACCCTCCCCCTGCGACAGGGGGAGGGGACGACGCATGCCTATCCCTCCCACGTCGCAGGCGAAGGGGGACGACGCATGACTATCCTTCCCCTGTCGCAGGCGAAGGGGACAACGCATGATTACCCCTCCCCTGTCGCAGGCGAAGGGGCAATGCATGCTTACCCTTCTCCTGTCGCAGGCGGGGGCAACGCATTCTTACCCTCCCCCGGTCGCCGGGGGAGGGTAAGGGAGGGGGCACGCTCACCGATTGCTATTTCGCTGCGGAGAAGCATGCAGGTTTCTCTCGCCTATCCCTCCATGCACATCATTGTAAGATGCGCCGCTTAGAGTGCCTCGGAGCCGACCGTCATGACCTATTGCGTAGCGATGCTGGTGGATGCGGGACTGGTGTTCCTGGCGGATTCGCGCACCAATGCGGGCGTCGACCAGATCAGTACCTTCCGCAAGATCACCATTTACGAAAAGCCGGGCGAGCGCGTGATGGTGCTGATGAGCGCGGGCAATCTCGCCATCACGCAGGCCGCGGTCAACATCCTGCGGGAGCGCAATCAGCTGCCCGATACCGAGACCATGTACACGGCCAGCGACATGTTCGAGGCGGCGCGGCATGTCGGCGATGCGTTGCGCGAAGTGCACAAGCGCGATGCGGATTCGCTCAAGGAGCACAGCATCGAGTTCAACGCGTCGCTGATCTTCGGCGGCCAGATCGGCAAGGAGCCGCCGCGACTGTTCTGCATCTATGCGGCGGGCAATTTCATCGAAGCATCCATCGACACACCGTATTTCCAGATCGGCGAGTCCAAGTACGGCAAACCCATTATCGATCGCGTCGTGACGCGCAGCACCAGCCTCGCGCAGGCGGCGAAATGCGCGCTGATCTCGATGGATTCGACGATCAAGTCGAACTTGTCGGTGGGAATGCCGCTGGATCTGCTGAGCATCCACCGCGACAGCTTGCGGGTGCACAACCACGTCAGCATCGATGAAGAGCACACCTATTTCAAAATGATCCGCACGCGCTGGAGCGAGAGCCTGCGGCACGCCTTCCACGCCATCCCTGATCCGGAGTGGATGAGGAGGAGTTGACGCGAGACGCAAGGGCGGAAGAAAACGTACTACCGCTCGCTGCTTTCCACAGCCGCAGTCGTGGCGACCGCCACCGCGGCAACCTCCGTGGCCGGCACTTCGGCGGCCGCCGCGGCGGGTTTGTCGTCTGCGTGCTGCACGCTCAGCAGCGAGCCGTTCTCGTGGTACATCGCGTCTTCGGTCTGCTTGTTCATCACCACGATGCTGATGCGCCGGTTGATCGAGCTGTCCGGCACGGCGGGGTCCAGCAGCACGCTCGAGGCAAGACCCACGACGCGGCCGATCTTATCGACAGGCAGTCCGCCTGAGATCAGCGCGCGGCGCGCGGCGTTGGCGCGGTCGGCCGACAATTCCCAGTTGCTGTAGTTGAACTTCACGTACGGTCGCACGTCGGTGTGGCCGCTGATGCTCAGGTGATTTGGCACCTTGATGACGATGTTCGCCAGTTCCTTGAGGATGTCGCTGCTGAAGCCTTCCAGCACCGCGCTGCCCGAAGGGAACATGGAGCGGCGTTCGTGATCGATGATCTGGATGCGGATGCCTTCGGGCGTTTCGTCGAGCAGGATCTGGTCTTTGAACTTGGCGAGCGATTCGCGTTCGTCGATTGCGGTCTTCAACTCCGCCATCAAAGCGCCCAGGCGTTCTTTGTCCGCTGCTTTCGCGGCGGCATCGGCGGCAGCGGCGGCTTCGGGCGTCACGTCCACCTGCGCGCCCGGCGACGGCACGGCGGCATCAGCGGGTGGCGCGGCGGCGCGATGCAATTCCATGCCGCCACCGAGCTTTATCATGCTGGTGCTGGAGCCGCCCGGTCCCTGGATGGATGAGGGCGCCGGGACTTGGCTCGCGCCCTGGATGGCGGAGGGGTTGTTGAAGTATTCGGAGATCGCGCCCTTCTGCTTCTCCGTGGTCGCGCCGAGCAGCCACAGCAGCAGGAAGAACGCCATCATTGCGGTTGCGAAGTCGGCGAACGCCACTTTCCACGAGCCGCCGTGGTGGGCATGCGCAACTTTCTTGATGCGCCTGATGATGATTGTCTGCCCGGCTTCTTTTTCCTTTGCGGCCATGAGTCTTGTCTTGCGTCGTGTCTGGCGTCTTGTCTGGTGCTCAGGCCGCTTTCTTGCCGCGCAGCTGAGCTTCCAGTTCCTTGAAGCTCGGACGCAGGTCGCCGGCGGTGGACTTGCGGCCGAACTCGATCGCCACCTGCGGCGGATGGCCTTGCAGGAAGCCCATGATGCAAGTCTTGATGGTGGTGTAGAACTGCGTTTCGTCGCGCGACATGCGCTCCATTGCAGTGCTCATCGGGCCAAGCAGGCCGTACGCGAGCAGGATGCCGAGGAACGTGCCGACGAGCGCGGCCGCGACCTTCAAGCCGATCTCTTCGGGCGGGCCGCCGAGCGAACCCATGGTATTCACGATGCCGAGCACCGCTGCCACGATGCCGAAGCCGGGCATCGCGTCGGAGATCTTGCTCACGGCTTGCGCCGGCGCCTCGCCATCGTGGTGATGAGTTTCGATTTCCAGGTCCATCAGCGCTTCGAGTTGGAACTGGTCCATGTCGCCGCTGATGATGAGCCGCAGGTAGTCCTGGATGAACTCGACCACGTGATGATCGTTCGAGATCAGCGGGCGCTTCTTGAAGATGTCGCTCTTGGACGGCTCTTCGATGACGCGCTCCAGGCCCATCATGCCTTCCTTGCGCGCGATGGAGAGCAACTCATACATCACCGCGAACAGCGCGAGGTAGTGCGCCTTCTTATAAGGCGTGCCTTTGAGCAGCAGGCCCATGCCGCTCAACGTGCGCTTACAGACGCTGAACGGATTCGCGATGATGAACGCGCCGACGGCCGCGCCACCGATGATGACCAGTTCCGAGGGCTGCCACAGCGCCAGGATCTGCCCGCCATGCACGGCGAAACCGCCAAGCACGCAGGCCATGACGACAACGAAGCCAAGAATCAGGTTCATTCGGCACTATCCAAAAGGAATGCGTGGGCGAGATATGCCCATGCCCTTAACTGTCGGCCGCGACATGCCGACCTTGAGGACTTAATGTCGCGACTTAACGTGATCGGGTTGCGGGTGTAACTTCAGTTCATCCAATACCTTAGCCGCAGGCCAGCCAATGCCCGTGCTGCATCGCGTAGCATCTGGCCGCCGCCCAACATGTGCGAGTCCCATGCTGTACACCATGAAAAATACAAGACGTTCTATATCGCGCCTGCTGCTGCTCTGCGCCGCGTGCACTGTGACGTGCATCGCACTCGCGCAGTCGCTGGAGGTCATCGAGCTGAAATATCGCAGTGCCGCGGAAGTCATCCCGGTGTTGCAGCCGCTGCTTGAGCCCGGCGGCGCGCTCACCGGCCAGGACTATAAATTGTTCGTGCGCGCGAGCGGCGCGAACATCGCGCAATTGCGTAAGGCACTGGCGCAACTCGACCGCCAGCCACGCCAGTTTCTCGTTTCTGTGCGCCGCGCCACGCAACAACAGATGCGCCAGGAGCAAGCTGCCGCCAGTGCGCGTGTCGGCAGCAATGGGGCCAGCATAAGCCTGAGCACGGGTGAAGCCGCGAGCGGGCGCAACAGCGACGGCGTGCAGAGTGTCAAGGTGCTCGAAGGCAGCGCGGCCTACATTGCGGCGGGTGCGAGCGTGCCCGTGATCACCTCGGTGCTCGCCGGTGGCGGCCAGCGGTCCGCAGAACGCAGCAGAGTGGGAGTGGCGACGAGCTATCGCGATCTCAGCAGCGGCTTCACCGTGACGCCGCGGCTGGCGGGCGAACAGATCACGCTGGATATCTCCCAACAAGCGCAGCGCCGCGCCGACGGCGGCGGTGTACAGACACAGAGCCTGTCCACGCAAGTGACCGGCAGGTTGGGCGAGTGGTTGCGCCTTGGCGGCGTGGAAGAATCCGCGACGACGCAGAGCAGCGGCGCCGCGGGCGGTCGGTATGCGACGAGCAGCGATGAACAGTCGATCTGGGTGAGAGTGGTTGGCGATCCCTAACGGTTGAAACCTACTTGCGCGATTTCTGGAAACCCCTGCTGGCGATTGCGGCATGCTTCTTCGGCATGGTCGGACTGCTTTCCGGCCGTCCCATCGAGCGTGCGCCCGGCAGGCTCGTTGAACAGGAGCCTGTGCAAATGCTCATGCAGACGCCTGGCGCGGCGATCGCGATAGGTGAGTTCCAGGCGACACCGCGCGCGCGTTACGACATCGAAGCGCGCGTGCTCTCGGTGGAACGCTACAAGTACGACGGAGGGTCGAAGCTCTCGCCCATCGATTTCGCGGTGGGTTGGGGTTCGATGTCGGACAGCGCGGTGCTCGAGCATTTCCGCGTCACGCAGGGCGCCCGCTTCTTCACCATCTATCCCGACGAAGGCGCCATCGATCTGCAGGAGGCGCTGCGCGGCGCCGCCAACATGCATTTGATTCCGGCGAACGGCGCCATCAAGCATCAGCTCGAAGAAGTCCGGCCAGGCCACGTCGTGCACCTGCAAGGGTTCCTGGTCGACATCAGCGGGCCGAACAACTACACCTGGACGACATCGCTCACGCGCAACGACACCGGAGCTGGCGCCTGCGAGCTGTTCTACGTGGAGAGCGTGGCGAAGCGCTGATCCTCTAAGCGGGTTTCGCGGCGGGCAGTACGCACTGCACGACCAGTCCCGGCGCGTTATCCAATAGCTCGACGCTCGCGCGATGCAAGCGCATGACCGCCGCTACCAGGCTCAGTCCCAAGCCGCTGCCTATCTGTTGTGTATCTCGATCCAGACGCACGAACGGTTGCAGCACGCGCTGCCGGTCTTCGGCGGGTACGCCGGGGCCGTTGTCCGCGACGCGCAGCGTGATGTCATCGCCATCCGCCTCGACGCTCACGTCGATGCGGCCCTTCGGCGGCACGTACTTGAGCGCGTTCTCCACGAGGTTGACCAGCGCCTGCGCGAGCAACTGCTGATTGCCCGACAGCATTGCGGGCACCGGGCCGCGGAATGACAGCACAATGCCGTGCGTGCCGGCCTCGGGCTGATACAGGTCGACGATCTCGCGCGCCAGGTTCGCGAGGTCGACATTCTCCTGCGCCAGCACGCGCGAGCGGCCGTCGGCCTGCGCGATCTGCAGCAGTGTGCCGAGCGTGCGTTGCACTCGATCCAGCTCGGCCAGCGTCGCTTCCATCGTCGCGCGCGATTCACCGGCCACTTCCTCGTGCTGCAAAGCTTCTTCAATGCGCACGCGCGCGCGGTACAGCGGAGCGCGCAGGTCGTGCGCCGCGCTGTCGAACGTGGTCCGCAGCACCTCGGTCTGCTGCTCGATGCGCTCCAGCATGCGGTTGACGGTGGAGGAGAGTTCGTCGAACTCGTCGCGTGAATCTTCTATGGCAAGGCGCTGCGAGAGATCGCCCGTCATGATGTTCTCGCACGTCATCGCGACGGCGCTGACGCGGCGGCGCACGCGCTGGCTGTAGCCGTAGCTGATGAGGAACGACAGCGCGACGCACAGGCCGATGCCCCAGAGCATCGCCGAACGCAGCCGCGACGCAAGCCGCTTGCGCTCCAGTACGTCCGTGCCCACCAGCAGTTGCCTGCCGCCCGGCATGCGGAAAACCTGCGCGCGCACCGGATGGGCGACGATGCCGCCGTGCTCGCTGGCGTCGATCTCGAACTCCATCCATTTGTCGCCCGCACTCATGTGCGTGGGCCACGCCGCGACATTGCCGGCGATGCGGCTGCCGTCGGCATTGGCAAGCAGGTAGACGGCACCGGAGCGGCCCCAGCTATCGGCGCGCAGGTTGAGAGTGGCGATGAGCTGCAGCAGGCCGCCGCCGCGGTAGTCGTCGATGAGTCCGTTCACCTCGGCCTGGATGACGGCATCGACTTCACGGTCCAGCACCCGGGCGGTGAGGACGTAGACGGCGGCGAGCAGGACGGTGATGCCGGCGGCGAAGATCAGCACATACAGCGAAGTGAGCCGCGCCGAGGACAGCCGGAATTTCTTACTCTTCATCCCTCAGAACATAACCCGCACCGCGCACCGTGTGAATGAGCGATTTGGGGAAGCCCCGGTCGATGGCGTTGCGCAGCCGGCTCATGTGCACGTCGATGATGTTGGTCTGCGGGTCGAAGTGGAGATTCCACACGCCTTCCAGCAGCATGGTGCGTGTGACGATCTGGCTGGGCCGGCGCATCAGGTATTCGAGCAGCTGGAATTCCTTCGCGGTGAGTTCGATCGCGCGGCCGGCGCGCGCGACGCGGCGCGTCAGCAGATCCAGTTCCAGGTCGGCGACCTTGAGCCGCGTCAGCTCGGCGCCGGTCGAACCGCGCCGACTGAGCGCTTCGATGCGCGCCAGCAGTTCGGCGAAAGCGAACGGCTTGGTGAGATAGTCGTCGCCGCCGACCTTCAGGCCGTGCACGCGATCGTCCACCGTGCCGAGCGCCGACAGGATCAGCACCGGCGTGCGGTCGCCGTTCTGGCGCAACGTGCCGATGATGGCAAGCCCGTCGACATGCGGCAGCTGCCGGTCCGCGATGATGACGTCGTAGCGCTGTCCGGCGGTGGCCTTGGCCAAGCCGTCACGACCGTCGGCGCTGTGCTCCACGATGTAACCGTTTTCGCGCAGGCTCTTGAGCAGATATTCGGCCGCTTGCAGATCGTCTTCGATGAGTAGGAGATGCATTGGTGGAGCGTATTGCGGCAGGCGGCCCGGCGCCACTTGCGGTGCAGTGTAGGGACGCGGCGAAGAAGAAGTGTTCACGGATAGTCTCAACCTATTAGTCCATCAATTAAGTTATTCCGCGTGCTGGTAGTCGTAGTAGTTGTAGTAGTCGTAGGTTGGGCTGAATCTTCGAAGCCCAACGTTCTGACGCCGCAAAGATACTTG
>Ga0307509_10000061_pt1 | contig 143863 bp, 99 predicted proteins | sample 10_EM_MG_FD_202245 | JGI IMG/M metagenome (GOLD analysis project Ga0307509, IMG submission 202245) | Populus trichocarpa ectomycorrhiza microbial communities from riparian zone in the Pacific Northwest, United States - 10_EM | ecosystem: Host-associated > Plants > Roots > Unclassified | place... | reverse complement strand
CCGGCGGGAGTGCCGCCGGGAGCCCGATCTGCTCGATCATCGTCCGCTTCCCCACCGCGTCCGATTGCGACTGCCCGCGAATGTCTGCAGGGCCCGCGACCGCGCCTGCGCTGACTTTGGGCTCCAGCATGCAACGTATACGCGATCCAACCGACGCTTATCCCCTGCCACGGGCACACCACGGCTCGATCTGGCCGCCTCGCGCCCGGTGCCTCGTGGTCGACGCGTGCAGCTCCGTCCTGAACCCAGCGCCGTGCGCTGGCGGGCACCTTACATCTGCGCGATCGCGCTATCGGCGCTGCGGCTCGGAGACCGCGTTCGGCTGCAGACCTCGTTCACACACCGCATCGACGCAAAGCTGGCGCCTGCGCGCGTCACGTCACCTTGAACAGAACGGTGCCCACGCCGTCGACCCCGCCTTCCAGCACGTCGCCGCGCTGCACGGCCGCCACACCCGCAGGCGTGCCGGTGTAGATCAGATCGCCCGGCACCAGCGCGAACAGGGTCGACAGGTACGCGATCACCTCGGGGACCTTCCAGATGAGCTGCGACAGATCGCTGGTCTGCCGGACCGCGCCGTTCACCTTCAACCAGATCGCACCGCTGGTCGGATGGCCGATGCGCGCCGCAGGCATGATGCGTCCACACGGCGCCGCGTGATCGAAGCCCTTGGCGGTATCCCAGGGACGCCCGAGCTTCTTCGCCGCGGCCTGGAGGTCGCGCCGCGTCATGTCGAGCCCCGCGGCGTAGCCAAACACGTGATCGAGCGCGCTCCCCGCCGCGATGTTCGTGCCACCGGTGCCGATCGCGACGACCAGCTCCATCTCGTGGTGAACGTCTTGCGTCTGCGTGGGGTAGGGAAAGTCACGGCCGTCTGCGACGATCGAGTCCGCCGGCTTCGTGAAGAAGAACGGCGGCTCGCGGTCGGGGTCGCCGCCCATCTCGCGCGCGTGCTCCGCGTAGTTCCGACCGACGCAATAGACCCGGTGCACGGGGAACCGGGCAGGACTGCCCTCGATGGCAAGGCTCGACACAGCCGGTGGGGGAATGACGTATTCCATGAGATCCTCTGTGATTATGATGCCGGCACAGCGTGCCAGGGTTCGGCGCGTGCTTCGAATCCGTCGCTACAGCCTCGCGCGCACCTGGCGCGTGCCCGCGACCATCGCCGCGAGCTTGCCGAACGCGACGTCGCGCGGCAGGTACTTCATCCCGCAATCGGGGGCAACGACGAGGCGCTCGGGCGGAATGTGTGCGAGCGCCGCGCCGAGCCGCGCCTCGACCGTCGCGGCCGTCTCGACCGACGTATCACCGAGATCGAGCACGCCGACCATGATCGTCTTGGTCGGCAGCGCGGCGAGGACGGCGAGATCGAGGCGCGGCTGCGCCGCCTCGATCGAGACCTGCGTCACGTGACACGCGTCGAGCTCGGGGAGGAACGAATAGCCGCTCGGCTTGTCCTTCACGACGTAGGCGTAGCCGAAGCACATGTGGACGATCGTCGGCCCCTCGACGCCCGCGAGCGCGCGATCGATCGCTTCGATGCCGTAGCGTCGCGCCTCCTCGGGATGCGCCTGGAGATACGGCTCGTCGAGCTGGATGAAATCGACTCCCGCCGCCTTGAGGTCGCGCGCCTCGGCGTTGACCGCGTCGGCATAGTCCATCGCCAGCGCGCGTGCATCGCCGTAATGCTCGTCCTTGGCGAGCTGCGTCATGGTGAATGGGCCCGGCAGCGTCATCTTGATCGCGCGGCTGGTGTGACGGCGAAGGAACTCGGCGTCGCGCAGCTCGACCGGGCGCAGTCGCTTGACCTTGCCGACGACGCGCGGCACCGGCGTCGACTTGCCGCTGCGGTTGAGCACGATGCCGGGCTGATCGATGTCGATGCCGGACAGCGCGGTGGCGAACCGGTTGAAGTAGCTCTCGCGCCGGATCTCGCCGTCGGACACGATGTCGAGCCCGGCCCGCTCCAGGTCGGCGATCGCGAGCCGGGTCGCATCATCTTGCGCGGCTTCGAGGAAGCGCTCGTCGACGCGCCAGATCTCGCGCATCCGCACGCGCGGTGGCCCGTGGGTCACCAGCATCTCGCGATCGATCAACCAGTCGGGTTGCGGATAGGACCCGACCAGCGTGGTCGGCAACAGCGGAAGCGTCATGTGATCATCGCCTGCAGGAGGCCGCGAGCTTAGCCCTCCTGTCCTACCCGGTACAGCGCGGATCGACGTCCGATGGACGAGGTGCGTGTCGCCGAAGCGAGCTACGCGGCGCCGGGGCGCCACGGGAACACGCTTGTCTGTCGCGTCGATCTCGACGTAATGTCCAGCGCGCGGCGCGACCGACGCAGCGGTGCAGCCGCACACACACACGAGCCCGGAGGACCGTGCATGGCCACCCACCATCGCTTCCTGACGACCCACATCGGCAGCCTCCCGCGCAACGAGGAGCTGATCCAGATCATGTTCGCGCGCGAGGACGGCATCGCCCTCGATCAAGCTGCGCTCGAGGCCAAGGTCGTCGAGGCGGTCGAGCGCGTCGTGGCGCGTCAGCTCGAGGCGGGGATCGACATCGTCAACGACGGCGAGATGTCCAAGCCCAGCTACGCCACGTACATCAAGGATCGCCTGAACGGGTTCGGCGGCGAGGGCAACAGCTTCACGTTCGCGGACATCGAGGCGTACCCGAGCACCAAGGCCCGCGTGTTCGCCGATCCGGGCCGCAAGCACCGCAAGACGCCCGCGTGCAACGGTCCGGTCAGCATGCGCGATGTCGAGCCGCCGCGCCGGGATGCGCAGCGCCTGAAGCACGCCCTGGGGGGCAAGCAGCCCGCCGGCGCGTTCCTGAGCGCGGCGTCGCCGGGCGTGACGACCTACTTCTTTCGCAACGACTTCTATCCGAATCACGAGGACTACATCTTCGCGGTCGCCGAAGCGCTGCGCCACGAGTACGAGGCCGTCGTCCAGGCCGGCATGATGTTGCAGATCGATTGTCCGGACCTCGCGATGGGGCGCCACTCGCAATATGCCCACCTCGATGTGAAGGGGTTCCGGGACAAGATGGAGCTCCACATCGAGGCCCTCAACCGCGCGCTCGTCAACATCCCCGCCGACAAGGTGCGCATGCACCTGTGCTGGGGCAACTACCCGGGCCCGCATCACTGCGACGTGCCGCTCGCCGAAATCATCGACGTCGTCTGGAAGGCAAAGCCGCATGCCGTGCTGTTCGAAGCGGCCAATCCGAGGCACGCGCACGAATGGACGGTGTTCGAGCACGTGAAGGTCCCCGACGGAAAGATCCTGATTCCCGGGGTCATCGAATGCCAGTCGAACTACATCGAGCACCCCGAGCTCGTCGCCCAGCGGATCGGCCGGTACGCACACCTCGTCGGTCGCGACAACCTCATGGCCGCCGTCGACTGCGGATTCAGTATTCACGTCGGCTCCGGAGGCGTCGATCCTGACGTGGTCTGGGCCAAGCTCGCCGCGCTCGCGCAAGGCGCGGCGATCGCCACGCGCAAGTTCTGGTCGTGATGGCGTCAGCGACGGCGCCGACCGCATGAAACGGGGCCGCGATCTCTATGATCCGGGGACGACGATCACCGTCAGGGTCTGGGCCGGCACGCTGGTATCAGACGGCGTCGCGATCACGGAGATCGCGTACCTGCCAGGGCTCGTCGTCGCCGCGGTATCCGAGGAGCAGCCGAGCGCGCCGAGCGCGCAGACCGAGGCCACCACGGCGAGCATTCGACGACCAGCCGAGGGACGACTGCGGAGCAGCGGCCAGATCAGGAGCAGGCCACACACGGCAGCACCGAGCATGGCGGCAACGGCCGGAAGATGGACGTTCCGCGCAGCTGTGTTGCTAGCGGTGAGCGTCAGCGTGGACGTGACCGTCTGGCCCGGTGCAAGCATCACGCTACTCTGAGAGAACGAGCACGTGGTGGAGGCCGGTGCGCCTTCGCACGCCAGCGTCACCGGACCGCCGAAAGCGGGACTCGCGGCCAGGGAGATCGCGGTCGAGGTCGAACCGCCCGGGGAGATCGAGAGCTCGGCGGCATCGCTGGTCAGCTGGAAGCCCGGCGTGGCCCTGGTCACCGTCAAGGTCACGGCGTTCGACGTGAGATTCACGTTGTAGTGGCTGTCTCCCGCGTAGCTGGCGGACAGGACGTGTGATCCTACCGCCAGGCGAGACACCGAGAACGAGGCAGTTCCGTTGCTCCGCACGGCGCTGCGGCTCACCGCGGTGCCATCGACGCGAAGCTCCACATCTCCGGTCGGCAACGGCTGGTCGGGAAAATACGGAACCACGGTGACGGTGACATCGACCGCGTCGATCGAGCTGACGCTCGCGGCGCTGGCACGAAGCGCGACGGTGGACGCGCCGTTGTTGAGCAGGACCGTGGTGGCCGTGCCCCCGGCCGCGGCCAGCAAGCTCGGCGAGCCGTTGTGGAACATGTCGATCGGAAGCACCGGGCTGGAGGCGCCGTAGATCGAATAGCTGACCGGTGGGGCGAACGCATGGTTACCGGCGCCCCGCAGCACGACCAGCCCCATCAAGCCATCGTTGGCATCCGTCAACACGCCCTCGGTTGTCGTGAAATAGATATCCGGAATCGTATCGCCGTTCAGATCAGTGGCTCCGACATAGCTGGGAGCGACACCGGCCACCAGCGCGGTTCCAGCGCTGAACGTCCCGTCGTTGTGACCGACGTACAGCATCAGGCCTTGGTTGGTTCCACTCGGCACGCTCACGACGGCGTCGACCACACCATCGCCCGTCACATCACTGGCGAGGATCCCGCCTCCGACCATGGTGTCTTGCAAGATCGCCGAGGGTGTGATCGCGAAGCCGCCGCTTCCCGTCGCTGCGTACACCGCGGTCGTGGTCGCGGTATACGAGCCGTGCGAGACGAACAGATCGGCCGCGCCATCGCCATTGGCGTCCGCCAACGCCACACTGAAGATGAGCGTCCCCTCGTCGACGTACGGTGCCGCGGTCAGGTGTCCCGTGCCATCGTTCACCATCGGCCAGAGTCCATAGGACGGAGCCACAAAGTCGTTCAGGGCAAGCACGACGTCCGGCGCCCCATCGCCGTTGATATCGCCGACCGCGATCCCCGGCGAGCCAAACGACGTGAACGGCAGCGGCTGGGCGACCGCGGTGACCGTCCCATCGCCGTTCGAGAGCCCGAGGTAGACGTGGACGTAACCGCGCTCGTCCCTCGACAGGAACGCCACGTCGTCCTTGCCATCCTTGTTGAAGTCAGCGCAGTACGAACTGACCGCCGAGATGCTCTGCAGCGGCGACAGGATCTTGTAGCGGAAGCCCCCATGGTCGTCGCTGATGCCGCCGAGCAGGCCATACGCGGAGCTCGCGACGATATCCTTGTATCCATCGCCGTTCAGATCGGGGGTCGCGAGAACGACCAGGCCATTGGCCTGGAAGTCACCCGTCGGGTTGACCAGCGCGGCAGCGCCCACGAAGCTGCCGTCCCGCTTGCCTTTGTGGAAGCCGAGCGCGCGCTTGACCGTGTCGAAGAACGCGATATCGGGGATCCCGTCTCCATCGAAGTCATCGATCACGTGATTGCTGACCGGGAACACCAGGCCCGCGTTTGCGTTGGCGGCGTAGCCGCCGACGTAGGTGGTGTTCGGCGCGCGAAACGTGCCGTCGCCGTTGCCTGGCCATACCCCCAGAAACGCCTGGCCGGCCATGATGGCGTCCACCTTGCCGTCGCCGTCGACGTCGCGAAACGCCAGCACGGACGCGTTGTTGCCGGCGGCGACCGGGAGCGCAAGCTGGATCGTCCCGAGGCTCCCGTCGCTGGCGCCGATGGCCGTGTACAGCATGCCGTCGCCGTTGAGCAAGCCGAGGTCATCGACGCCGTCGCCGTCGAGATCGGCGAACTGCATGTACTTGTTGGGCGCGACCGAAACCATCGGCAGCGGGGTGATCTGCGGATGATCCACGTCGACCGCGCCGCTGCTGCTGACCGCCCAGCGATAGAGCACTTCGGATGCGAAGCTCGTTCCATTCACGCGTTGCGACTGCAACAGCAGGCCGTACAGGTAGAGCTGATCGCCGATCTTGCGCAGCGCGGTGCCGCCGTCGAACGCAAACGTCGGCTTGTACGGAATCACGCCGTCGGTCTCCACCAGCGTCGAGGTGCCGAACGTGCCGTCGGCGTTGCCCAGGATGACCTCGAACACGAGGTTACTGTTGGTCTGCGCATCCGTGGTGCCGAGGCCCGAGACGATGACGTCGGCGTTGCCATCGCCGTTGATGTCGTAGACGTTCATGTCCATCAGGCCCGAGTACACCGAGGCCTTCCGGGAGATGACCACCGGTGCGCTGAACGTCCCGTCCTGCTGATTGACCAGCGCGACCACGGTCCCCAGATAGCCAAACGGGACCGTCATCGCCACGATGTCGGGATAGCCATCATGGTTCACGTCGACCGCGATCGGGTGATACACGCTCCGGGCCGTGGCCTGCGACGAGCGCTTGGTGAAGCCCCCCTTGCAGTTGCCCTGCATGACCGTGAGGTTGGTCAGCTGGAAGGTCACGATGTCCTTGCAGCCATCGTGGTCGAAGTCCGCGGCCGCGCTGGACAGGTCACGGGAGGTGTCACCCGCGGCATGGGCCGGCGTGGAAGGCGCGACCCGGAAGCCTCCGAAGCTCGGGTTGACCGGCGATGTGAGCGGGAAGCTGACGCCCCCCGACCGCGCGGCCGGTGAGGCTGACGCCTGTGCCGGCAGCCCCGGAGCGTCCCACGCAGCGACCGCGGGCGAGCTCTGAACCGTGGCCTCCGAGGAAGTCGCCGGTCGTCGAGTGACGATTCCGTACAGGTTGTCACCGGTCGCGGCGACAGATCGATCGAGCGCAGAGAGGCTGACCTGCGGTGGTGCGGACTCCACCTGGTGTCCGACCGCTGCCAGGACGCTGGTCCCGGCGATCAGCGTGCAGGTCAGCGCGGCGAGCAACGTCCGGGAACGAAGGCGAGGCATTGAAAGCTCCTTGGCGGCAGCAGAAACAACGAAGGGGAGACGGCCGTGTGCGGTGTGCGCGTCACTGGAGCGTGACGGCCAGTGGCACGGCCACCGTGTAGCCGTTGGCGTCGGTAGCCTGGATCTGAAGCGTGGCGGTCGCGCTGACCGCGACCGCGACCGCGCTGGAGCTCGCAGCCGGATACACGCCATCCCCGCCGAACACCGCGGTCATCGAGTGCATTCCCAGGCCGAGCGTGGTCACGGTCAGCGCGGCGCTGCCGGTGTCGTCGACCGCGGCGCTGCCGAGCGATCGGCTCGATCCGCGGTAGCTGTCCATCACGGTGACGGTGCCCAGCGCGCCCCGGTCTCCACCTGATGCGGTCAGCGTCGACCGCAGCATCAGACTGCTGCCTGCGGAGATCGCGCCGCTCGAGGCCGACAGCACGATGCTCGACGTCGCGGTCGCCGCCGCGGTCGAGCCGTCGGCGCTGCAACTGGTCAGCTGGAACGTCGAGACCGCCAGGACAAGCCCGGCGGCCGTCCGGGAGCCAGACAGGCGCCTGCGGCCCCCGAAGATCATGGCCATGGCGGCGAGCCCGGCGAACCCGGCCATCGGGAGCTGTGCGTGACGGGCGGGCTCGGCCGGAGCGTCCTGGCTCGCCAGCGCAGGATCGAAGCCGACGGTGACCGTGGCGGTGGTGCTCGGCTCGTTCAACACGGTGGTGCTCAGCAGGCAGGACGCGCCCGATGGAAGCGCGCCATGGCAGCTCAGGGTGATGGGGTACGCCAGCGCGCTCCCAGTCGCGGGAGACACGGTCAGCGTCGCGGTCGCGGCGGTCGCGGCCCCCGCGGTGTTGACCGTCAGGCTGCTAGGTGACAGCGCCGCCGAGAACGGTGCGTCGAAGCTCAGCGACTGCGTCGCGGTCGAGGCAGCGTAGTTGCTGTCGCCCGTGTAGCTCAAGGTCAGGGTGTTGGCGCCCGCGATCAGGTCGGTACCGGCGACGTCGACGCTGAGCCGGGAGCTCGCCGCCACCGAGGTCTGCACGACCGCGAAGGTCCCCAGGACGGCGCCGGTCGTCGTGTTGGTCACGGTGACCGAGCCCGTCGGGGGCGCGCCGGACCCGCTGCCCGCGATCGTCAGCGTCAGGAGCGACGCCCGCGTGGCGGTGACGTCGGTCCGAGATGACGCCACCTGCACGGTCGTGGGGGCCTTGGCCACGGTGATGGTCTGCGCGGCCGAGTCCGACGCGGCGAAGCTGCCATCTCCGGCGTAGTGCGCCGTGATCGGGTATGTGCCGGCGGGCAGCAGCGCCAGCGTCACCGTGCCCGATCCGTCCGAGAGCTCGCCCTGCAGATCCGAATCGAGGCGCCCGGACAGCCCGCTGGCGAGCACCGTGAAGCTTCCGGTTGGGGTGCCCTCCGTCGAGGACACCACCACCGTCGCCGTCGGCCCGGCGCCGTAGGTCGTCGACGTGGTGTCGAGCGTGAGCGTGGCGGTGGTGGCGGACAGGGCCGCGCCGACCTGGGACCAGCTATTGACCAGGTTTGTGATGTTGACCGAGCCGAGGCCGATCGCCGGGTCATAGCCCCGGGTAGCTGCATTACCGTCAACCACGCCCCAGATGTTGGCAGTCGCACTCACCGTACAATCCTTGGCGCCGCCGTAGTGAAAGCAAGCGGTGGCATTTCCGCCGAGATCGACGTCGTGATAGATGCAGCTCGAGGCGTCCACGATGGTCTCCACCGAGCAGTCGAGCGGGCTCTGAGTTGCCGCCAGCCGGTAGAATACCGGGTTGGCGTTGCCCTGAATCGCGGCTGTCTTCTGGTTGATGAGCGCCATGATGCCGGCGAACGCCGGCGAGGCGAACGACGTGCCACCCGCGCCTTGAACGTTGGTCGACATCGACAGGTCGCACAGGCCGCTCTGCGTCTGCGACGAGACGCAATAGGGATAGAACGATCCCCAGAGGCCATCACCGGCAAACAGGCTGACGTCCGGCACGTAGCGCGCGTTATCGGACGGCACGCCGGGTCCCGCCTGCCAGGACGGCCTTGGATAGCCGCCCGTGCACGTACCGATGGTCCCGTCGGTCGTGATCACGCAGTTACTCGCACCGCCGCCGCCTCCGACGACGTTGCGAAAGTTCGCGGTCGTGACCTTGCTGTCGTTGCACAGCTCAGCCGTGCTGGCATCGGTGTAGCCTTTGTTGGCCTGCAGAACGCTCAGCAGCACCGGGTTGCCGCAGCTGTCGTTCCAGGGGATCTCCGGAACATAGCCAAGCGCCGAGGCCAGCGTGGCCGGATCGTTGGTGGGGCTCCAGTACGCGGCCGTCGCTGCATAGCTGCCGTACAGGTCGGTCCCCCCCACGGCGACGTTGTAGGGAGTCGAGCCAAGACCATTCACGGACAGCCCCATGGTGGAATACGACCAGCCCTGGTTGCAGGTCGTCGAACCGGCGTCGCCCGAGGCCACAAATACCGTCTGGCCTTGCGCAGCCGCTTGCTGCCACAGGGTATTGTAGAACGCATTGCCATCCTGCCCGAGGCCAAACTCGCACAAGCCGTAGCTGATGCTGAGCACGGGCGCGACGTTGTTATTCACGATGTAGAGCGCCGAGAGATCGACGCCGTCCGTGGTCAACGTGGAGCTCGCGATCACCAGATCGATCGTGGCGCCCTTGGCCACGGCGCCAGACCACTCGACGTCGAGCGCGGTCTCCGCCACGTCGGGGGTGACGCCCGGGTTGGCGTTCGCGAAGATCTTGTTCACCTTGGCGGCCGGCAGTCCGAAGTTCGCGCGAAACTTGTCGACATCGCCGAGGTCCAGGTCCGACCGGCTGACGATCGCGATGGTCTGCCCGGTGCCGTCGATGCCCTGATTCCAGAGCGGCGTCAGGTTGTAGATCGTGGCGAAGTCGTAGGGAGCCACGATGTGGTAGGTCGCCGTTCCGATCGTCGTGGTGAATTGCGGAGCGAGTCCATTCGTGGCGCCCGCGCCCGCCGTTACGTCCAGCGCGAAGGAGGAACCGGTCAGCGGCGTGACAATGCCCTTTGATCGATCCAGCTGGAACGTACCCAGATCACGGTGGGACGCGAGCCGGGGCGCATCGTTCATCGACAACAGGCCGCGGATCACGGGAGCCAGCGCGGACGGGACCCGGGGTGGACCCTGGTTGGCGATCCGGACCTGCCCGTCCACCCGGTATCTGTGCAGCTCGGTCCCGAACGCCTGGCCAAGTTGCGCGGCCGTTCCCGAGAACACCACGGCGCGACGGCCGGCAGGAATCTCGCTGACGATGAAGCCGTGCGCCTCCAGCCAGGACGTCACGGCTTGCAGATCCTCGTCGGCGACGCCGAACCGAGCCCCGAACTCGTCGGGCGTCAGCCAGCGATGGAACAGCGGCGACGCCGGGTCGACCTGCGCGGCGAGCAGGTCAGCCAGCGCCAGCGATTGCTCGCCGCTCGGCTGCAGCAGAAGAATCATGTCCGACAGCTGCGTCTCCCCGGCCAGCGCGCCGAGGTCTGCCTGCGCGAGCGCCGCAAACGGGGCGGTCCCCGGCAGCGGGGTGCGGACCGCGTCCGACACAGTTCCGGTGACCCGACCTGAGGTGGGCGCCGAGCAGCCGACAATGCCCCCCAGCGCGACAGCCAGTGAAACCAGGACGATGACAATGATTGAACCGGAAGTCGCGAATCGTCGAGCGACGATTCCGTACGGTTTGTCGCCAGTTACGGCGGCAGACCGATCGAAACAAGAGGGTCGACGACAGCCGTCTCGTAAGATGCGTCGCGTATGGTTCATTCCGGGCTCCTCTCGGATCAGCTGGGGGAAGCGACGTCCCGAACGCGACTCCTGAAGGCCGTTCGTCGCATCGCAGGCATCAGCGTCGTTGTTCTGAAGCGTGGTTTTGTCTGGTTCGCAGAACCTCAAGCGCGCGAGTCTCCCGGCTATGTAGAATTTTTGTAGAATTGCCCAAGGCTTCCAGATGCTTAATTGTTTCAATAGATTACATTGTCAATGAAGCCCGACGAGGTGCCACGGCTATATCGTTTTGGGCCCTGCACCTACGCGCCCAACCTGCGCGAGCTGCGTCACGCGCAGGTGCGTGTGCTGGTCCCTCTGCAGGAGTCCAAGGTTCTGATGGCCCTGCTGCAGCGCCCCGGCGAGGTCGTCACCAAGCCACAGCTGTGCGAGATCCTGTGGCCGAACGAGCGCTATGGGGCATTCGACCGGGCCATCCACAACCTGATCAGCAAGCTACGCCGGCTGCACCCCGACGCGGCCCGCTGGATCGAGACGGTCCCCAAGGCCGGATATGTATTCAGCCTTGCGGTCGAGACCGAGTGGGCGCCGCCGCCGTCCTCGGAGCCTTCCGAGCAGCTCACCCCCCCGCCGTCCCCGGAGCCTTCTGAGCAGGTCACGCCCCCGCCGTCCCCGGCGCATGTCGAGGAGCTCACGCCCCCGCCGTCCCCGGAGCCTTCCGAGCAGCTCACGCCGCGATCCACTGCAGCGCCTGAGCGCGGGAGCGAGCCGGTGCCACCGGTGTCTGCCTCCGAGTCGATCCCGGCGTCGGCGCTCGTTGCGGTTGCCGCCCTGCCCGCCCTACCCGCCAGATCGCGTAGCGCTCCGAAAGCGATCGGCGCGATCGCCCTGGCTGCAGCCGTGAGCGGTGCCGTTGCCTGGCTCGTCCTCGACCACTACCGGGCAGCCGCCACGCTGCCGCCCACCGCGATCACCATGGTCGGCGTGCTTCCGTTCAGCGGCGCCGGAGGCGAGCTCGGAGAGTCCGACACCCTGCGTGAGCAAGTGGCCGACGCGGTGGCCAGTATCCCCGGCGCCGAGGTCCGGGCGGCGCACTCCCTGACGCCCTCGATGAGCGAGAGCCCGGAACAGCTCCAGCGAGCCGCGCAGCAGCTTCGGCTCGACCTGCTCATCGCGGGCAAGCTCGACGTCCGGGATCCGGACTACGCGCTGAACCTCGAGATCATTCGCGGGGTGGACGCAACGCACCTGTCATCGCTTCACTACCGCGGCAATCGCGCCGGCCTGGGCGCACTTCCGGAGAAGATAGCCAACGACATCGCCCCGTTTCTTCGCCGCCACGTCCCGGGCGCAGAGCCGCAGCGGATGCTGGGCAGCACGCCCAGCCAGTCGGCGTACGATCTCGCGTTTCGCGCCCGCGCCGCCCTCGCCCAGCGCAGCAAGCCGGAGGTCACCCAGGCGATCGCGCTCTACAACGAGGCGATCGAGGTCGATCCCAACTTCGCCCGCGCGTGGTCCGGGCTCGCCGAGAGCGAGCTGGTGATGGCAAACTTTGGCGACAGCTCGGCGATCGGACAGCAGTTCGAACGCGCACGGCACGCGGCCTCGCAGGCGCTCGCGCTCGACCCCTCCAACTCCCAGGCCCACTCGACGCTGGGTCTCATCCTGCTCCAGCACGACTGCAAGCTGGCGCAGGCCGAGTGGCAGCTGCGCTCGGCGATCGACAGTAACCCAGGCTTTGCCGCCAATCATCTGCGCATGGCCGTCCTGCTCACGGACGAAGGCCGCTTCGCGGAAGCCGGCACGGAGATCGAACGGGCGCATGACACCGATCCTGACTGGCCCGTCATCTATGGAACCGCCATGTACGTCCACATCATGGCCCGCGACTACGAACGAGCCATCGCCGACGCCGAGACCCTGGTCCGGTTCAGACCGGACTGGAGCCGCGCCCACCAGCACCTCGGCTGGGCGCTGTGGTACGCGGGCCGACATGACCCCGCGGTCAAGGAATGGCGGCGAGCGGCGGTACTGGATCAGGATGCATCCGCGGTCGCGTTGCAGGACAAAGGCATGCAGCTCCTCGACCAGCAGGGCGTCCGCGCCTACGCAGAATTCCGCGTAGCAGCGCACCAGAGCCAGCCCGACGGCGACGACTTCGTGCTCGCCGAGTGGTACGCGTTCGCCGGCGATCCAGGGCACACGCTCGACGAGCTGGAACACATCGTCGCGGCGCGGAGCCCGGAGAGCCTGAAGATCCCGTGGAACCCGGCCTACGACTTCCTCCGCACCCAGCCCCGGTTCCAGCACCTCGTCGACGAGCTGCACGCGCGCTGCGCCCGGTGACACCAGCTCGAGCAACGCGATTCACCGAGGCCGCCCCGCAGCCTCCAAGATCAGATTGGCAATCTCCTTGGGATGCGACAGCATCGCCACGTGACTGGAGGCCAGCTCGATCGTCTTGGCATTCATGCGCGCGGCGAGAAACCGCTGTAGCTCCGGCGCCGTCGTGCGATCCTTGGTCGCGACGGCGTACCACGTCGGCTTGGACCGCCACGCCGCCTCCGTGGTGCGCGATGCGAACAGCGTGTCGGCGACGCGGCCCTGTACGGCGTAGAGAGCGCGCGCCCTGGCCGGCTCGAGATCGCCTGCAAAGTCATGCAGGAACGCCGGTTCGCTCAGCTGCACGAAGCCGCCGGCTTTGACGCGCCCTGCGTTGGCCGGCGGCGTCGGGAACCTGGCGGCCAGCGCGGCATAGTCCTCGCCAGCGTCGGGCGCTCGCGCCGCGACGTACACGAGTGCGGACACCTTGGGATCGATCCCGACCTCGCTGATCACCGTCCCAGCCCAGGAGTGGCCGACCAACACGGTCGGACCGTCCTGCAGCGCGAGGGTGCGGCGGGTCGCGTCGACGTCATCGGCGAGCGACGTCAACGGATTCTGCACCGCGGCCACCTGCAGGCCTGCCGCTTGAAGGCGGGGGATGACCTCGGACCAGCATGAGCCGTCGGCATAGGCACCGTGGACCAGGACCACATGACGCGCCCCCGGCGCGGTCTGCGCTCGGCTCCTGCGGGACAGCACCGACACCGCAGCTCCGGCGACCAGCGCGGTCGAGAACGAACGTCTATCCATCATATCTTCTCTGGTTTCTTGTTCGGGCGAACGGTTGCTACGCGCTACGCCGGCCGCCAGCGCCGGTTACAGCGGGCCGAGCGCGAGGCTAACGAGGCGGCGGACCGCCGGGATGGCGAACGGGCGGCGGCGGCGGCGGAGCGGGGCCGCCGTCAAGCGGTGCTCGAGACCGGCTAGAAATCGGGATCGAGCCGAACCGTGCCAAGCTCCTGCTTGAGCCACTTGCGGAACAGCCCGGGCGCATACCAGGTGTAGGCGCACAGCCCGAGCCACGCGAAGTGCAGGACCCGCGACACCCCGGGATAGCCGAGCTCGTCGGTGATGATCACCAGGCTGCGCACGATGACGAACGCGCCGATCAGGACCGCGATCCGCCGGGTGTCGTCGCGCATCGACATATACGTGTTCCACCGCCACCACGCGCCCAGCAGCTTGCTGCGGTGCGCTTTGATCGCGATCCACAGCTCGAGGCCGCCCTGATCGTTGCCATCCTGGTGGAGCACGAACCGCGCGTGCTGCTCCGCGCCGGCCGCATTGCCACGCGCGAGATCGATGAAGCCGGCAACGGTATGCGCGCGGCGATCGGCCGGATCGCTCTCCAGCGCGCGCAAGATCTGCAGGGCGGCCGCGTCCAGCGCACCGGTCTCGAGCTCGAGGCTCGCGAGCGCCGTCAGCGCGCCGGTGTGATCGGCGTCGAGCGCGAGCGCCTCGGCGAGTAATTCGCGGGCGCGACCGCGATCGGCCCGCAGCACCTGGATCTGCGCACCGAGCACGAAGTACGCCGGGCGAGGGCTCGTGTCCTCGAGCGCGATCAGGCAATGCGCCCACGCGTCGTCGAGCTTGCGCGCGGCGCGCAGCACCGTGGCGGCGACGTAGTGCACCTCGGGATCGTTGCCGTCGAGGTGCAGCGCCGCGCGCATCTCGATCAGCGCGCCGGGCAGACGCCGCGCGCCGAGCAGGGCGAACGCGAGCGAGGCATGGGCGCGGGCGTGATCCGGATCGAGCGCGAGCGCGCGCTGCAAGAGCTCGATGGCGCCGCGGTGGTTGCCGAGCGCGCGCTGGACCTCCGCCTGCGCCATCAGCATCTGGATCTGGCGGTCCTCCATCAGATCCCGCCGGCCACGATGATGACCCACAGCGGATCGTCCGAATAACCGACCACCAGGCCGCGCAACAAGTAGCCCGCGGACAGGATCGCGCCAGCCGCGCGGACCGCACCACCGTAGTACTGGTAGACGTGGAACGTCCGGTTCTGCACCGTCGAGATGTAGTACGTGATGGTCAGCTTGAACGCGACGATCGCGAGCACGCCGAGCCGGATCACCAGCCGGCTGGTGATCAGCTCGCCCTCGACGAGCGCGATCAGGAGCGAGGCCAGCGCCGCGGTGCCGGCGAACGCGCCCAGGCACAGCCCGATCTCCCGCTTCTTCGTCGGGCTGCCCATCGCGATCGCGTTGAACGCGAACCACGGCCACGATAGCCACGCACCGGCCACCATGGCCGCGAGCAGCGGCGCGTTCGGGTGCACGACGTATGCGGCGAGCGACGTCTCGTGAGGTTCGTCGGCGATCTGGTAGGTCATGATTTCCCGTGGCGGCGAAGGAACTCGAGCACCTCGTCGTACTGGCCACCCTCGTTGGAGTACCGCGCGTAGTTGCGCGCCGTGGTCAGCCACTCGATCGTCGTCGACTTGATCTCGCCGAGCGCCGCGGTCAGATGACCCTGGTCGATCGGCACCTCGGTGTTGTGCTCGAGCGACGCAGCGATCGCGCGATCGGCGGCGGTGTCCACCAGGTTCTCGAGGTCGGCGCCCGAGAACCCCGAGGTCCGCGTCGCGAGCGCGGCCGGATCGATGCCGGTGGCCGCCGGCCGGCCGGCGAGCAAGATCTGCAGGATCTGCGCGCGCGCGGCCTTGTCGGGCGGCGGCACGAACAGCACGCGGTCGAAGCGGCCCGGCCGCCGGAACGCCGGATCGATCGCCCACGGGACATTGGTCGCGGCGAGGATCAGGACGCCGGCGTTGTTCTGCGCGAAGCCGTCCATCTCCGAGAGGAACTGGCTGACGAGCTTGCTCGACGTGCCCTCGCGCGAGTACTGGCGCTTGCCGGCCAGCGCCTCGAGCTCGTCGAAGAACATCACGGTCGGCGTCGACGCGCGTGCCTTCTCGAACAGCGTGTGCAGCTTGCGCTCGCTCTCGCCGATGTACATGTCGAGGACGTCCTCGATCGCGATGTTGAGGAACGTCGCCTTGCACTGCCCGGCGGTCGCGCGGGCGAGCAGCGTCTTGCCGCAGCCCGGCGGCCCGTACATCAGGATACCGCCGCCCGCCTTCTTCTTGAACTTCGCGAACAGCGCCGGCTTCTGGAACGGCAGGATGATGCGCTTCTCGATCTGCGCCTTGATCTCGTCCAGCCCGCCGACGTCGGCGAACGTGACCGCCGGCTGCTCGGGGTGGAGCAGCCGCTCGACCTCGCTGCCGTCGGTATCGTCGTTCGACATCACGCGGAGCCGAGGACCGTCGCCGTCCTGATGCACGCGCTCGGTGGCCGCGAGCTGGGCGCGCAGATCGCGATCCTCGAGCGTCGGGTTGGCGCGCACCGCGGCCTCGTAGGCCACGAGCGCCGCCGCCCGATCGCCCTGCGCGTGCAGCACGCGCGCGCGCACGACCTGGACTTCTGGTTCGGGGCCCTCGGCGAACGCGAGCGCGCGGCCGCTCGCACCGGCGCGCAGCAGCACGCCGGCGAGAAATGCGCGATCGGCGGCCGCGGCGACGGTCGTCGGCGTCAGGCGCTCCACGTACTCGGCGGCGCGCGCGTTGCCGGCCGCGTGGAGGCCGCGGATCACCGCGAGGCGCAGCGCGGTGTTATCGGGGGTTGCCGTCAACGCATCGAGCAGCGAACGCAGCGTGGCCTCGTCCATCCCGCCCGCGACTTTACCTCAACTCGGCCGCGGCTCGGCCACTCCACGCGCTTGATCCTGTGGATCCCGAACCCGGGCTTCTCGCTGTGATCGGTGTGGCGGCCGCTGTGCGGTGCCGGTCCCGCCTCTGACCGTCCCGAGGCGGGTCGGGATCGTCCCCTGCGACACGATCACCGGCAGGTCATGACTGACGAGCAGGCACTCGCCGGTGGCCATTGCAAACGTATCGGCGCCGAGCACCGTTTCTTTACGACCCTGGAGGATCAGGATGATGACTGGCTCGTAGATCGCAGCCTCGAACGAGGTCCGGCGGTGGTGTCGGAGAATGCCGAGCCTCGGCAGAGGTCGCACGTACTGGGTGCTGGAGCCGTTTTGCCGCGGGACCTGTCGCGCTGCGAGATCGGCAAGATCGGCAAGGTTCATGTGGCCTAGCCTAGCACCCACGGTCCCGGCATTCTTCCGTCGGAGAGGATCGGGCAGGAAGCAGAGAGGTCCTGGCATGGCACGCATGGCGCGGAGACGTAAGGTGACGCCATGACTGACACGACGGGCGCGGCCCCCCTGTTCACGATCCATCACCTCGGCCACTCGCAATCGGAGCGCATCGTCTGGCTGTGCGAAGAGCTGGGCCTGCCCTACGAACTGCGACGCTACCAGCGCGACGCGGTCACGCGCCTCTCGCCACCCGAGCTCAAGGCGATGCATGCGCTCGGTGCCGCGCCGCTGCTCGAGGATGGCGACCTGCTGCTCGCGGAATCGGCTGCGATCGTCGAATACATCATCGTCCGCTACGGCGGCGCCCGGCTACGGCTCGATCCCGCGCATCCCGATTACGCGAGCTATCTCTACTGGTTTCATTTCTCCAACGGTAATCTGCAGTCCACGATGCTTCGGCTCATGATGATGAACCGCGCGGGGTTGCCGGCAGACCATGCTGTGCACGCTTCGGTGCAGCTGCGGTTCGATCGCGTGATGCAGTTCGTGGATGCGCACCTGCGCGAATCGATGTATTTCGCCGGCCGCGACTTCACGGCCGCGGACATCATGAGCGTATTTTCGCTCACCACGATGCGGCTGTTCCAGCCGGTCGACCTGCGGCCCTATCCGGGCATCCTCGCGTACCTGCAGCGCATCGGCGCGCGGCCGGCCTACCAGCGCGCGATGGCCAAGGGCGATCCCGATCTCGTGCCGATGCTCGATTGAGCTCGTCTACCTTCGTCGTGGATATACCTGCGACGGATGCCCTTCGAGCGACGCCTACGCCTCGTCTTCGAGCTCGACCATCGGCCGCACGTCGATCTCGAGCGTCCCGCCCAGGATCGCCGCGTAGCGTTGACACAGCGCGACGGCCTCGTCCATGCCCGACAGCCGCAGGATCGAGAACCCGCCGATCAGCTCCTTCGACTCCGAGAACGGGCCGTCCAGCACTCGCATCGCGTGACCGTGGAACACCAGGCGCTTGCTGTTCGCGCTCGGTTGCAACTGCGCGACACTTGCGAGCACGCCGGCCTTGGTCATCTCGGTCTTGAGCCGGGTCAGCTCGGCCTTCTGCTTCGGGGTGCGTGGCTGCCCGGCCTCGCTGACCGCGTCGGCTTTCTCGATCATCAGGATGCGCAGCGGCGGGTTGTCGGGCCGCGGCATCATGCCGAGGTCCCACGGCTCGGTCACCGGGCCGAGCTCGACCTCGCCGTCCCCGAGGATCTTGCCGTAGCGCTCCGCCCAGCCGATCGCCTCCTCGCGCGACGCGACCTTGAGCAACAGCATCGCCGACGGCAGCTCGTGGTTCCCCGGATACGGGCCGTGCTTCACGGTGCACTGCCCGGCGCGAAACGTGAGGCGCGTGCGCGTCCGCGACGCTCCGAGCCCTTCGCCGCCCAGGAAGCGACCGGCCTGTGCGTGCTCCATGATGAAGCCACCCATCTCGGCGATGAGCGCCGCCGGCGGCCGCTCGCCGGCCTCGGTATGCGGATCGTTCTTGTGCATGACCATGAATCGCATGTCGTGTTCTCCGTCGGTTCGAGGGGTGACGCTACGCCGCAGACAGCGTGAGCACGAGCGCGCGCACGCGCGGATTACGCAGGCAGAGCCCGGCCCACAGGATCACCCCCATGGCCACCGGGAACCAGAACGGCGCCTCGACGCGCACGTGCGTGGCGGTTGCGCCCCCGAGGTAGGCCGTCAGCAGCAGCGCGCCGATCACCTGCGTCCGCGGGATCGCGTGAAGGATCGCAGACAACACCAGCACCACGCCGAGCGGGCGGATCGCCTCCACGGGGTAGCCGAGCTGGCGCGTCGCTTCGATGACGCCCGCGAGCGGGATCAGCTTGGCAATGCCGTCGAGCAGCAGAAACGCGACGATCAGCCCGGTGAGCACGCGGCCGGTCCAGACCAGCGAGCGAGAGCTGCGAGCGGCAAGCGGGGTCGATGACGTGAGCACGGTCTCCATGGTGGTTCCTTCCGGTTCGTTGTCGGTCCGTGCCGGCCAAGCGCCGGCGTTCACCGGGACGACGAGCCGCCACATCCGGAATCGACGCAGCCGGCGAACTTTTTTCAAGCGCTTGAAACAACTGAGATCTGCGCAGCCCGCAGACTCGTCGTGCATGGGTCGCGGTGCGAGATGTCGTGGCCCGCGGTTGCCCGATCGCTGGGCCGCCCGTCGCCGGCCGTGCGCGATTTGCAGGCGGTCGGACTACGCCGCGTCTCGCGGCGCGGTGGCGCACGCAGTCGACTCACCGGTGCGGGTGTGGGCCTGGTAGCTCAACGAGCGGCTGCCGGGCGGATCTCCACAGCGCAGGATCTGCGTATGGGAAGGTCAGCACGTCCGTTCTTCACCGCAAGCCCAGCGAGCGCGACGACGGCGTCGCGCGTGCGTCGTGATACTTGCACGCGTCGAGCTGGCTCGCCGCGTCGCGGATCGCTCCACGATGACCGCCGCATGGTGTTCGCACAGCCAGCGGAGCCTGCGGCCATCGTGAGCCGCGATCGCGTCGAACAGCTCGCCGCGCAGCCACTCCGGCGTGACCGGTTCCTGCCGCTCGGGACACAACCCATCCAAGCCGTCCATGCTCGCGAGCGTCGCACGATACGGCCCTCCTCACGATATTCTCCGTCGCCTCGGCACGTCATCTCGCGGGAGCGAGCGGAGGCGAACGGGCGCCACCCGTAGGGCTCCGCCCAGGTTGGTGCGATGACGATGTGGCGGACGCTGCGATCGTAGCGGAGGATCACTTCAGGAACGCCTCGAGATCGCGGATCACGAGCTCGGGGCACTCCTCGATGATGAAGTGACCGCAGCCCGCGACCGTGCCGCCGTGGACGGTCGTGGCGATGGTCCGCAGCGTGTTGAACAGGCTGTCGCCCACGCCATACTCGCCACCGTTCGCGAGCACCGGCAGCGTCAGCTTGTGCTGCGCCCGCGCCTGGTTCTGCGCCAGGGTCTCCGGTGCAAACGCGGTTCGGTAGTAGGCGAAGCAGCCGTCACAGGCCGTGGAGGAACGCGATCAGGCCGGAGAAGTAGGTGTCGGGCTCGTCGTACATCGCGAGGTGACTGCCCTCGGGGCAGTACAGGTAGCGGCCGTGCGGCAACTGCCCCGCCATCCACTCCATGTGCTTGGGATCCATCGTGTCATGGCGCGCGCCGATCACCAGCGTGGGCACCGTGATCTTCTTGAGATCAGGCATGCGGTTCCAGTGCTCGAGCACACCGCTGGCGCCGAGCTCACTCGGGCCCTGCATCGGCACGTAGATCTTCTTGTTGAGGTGCGCGAACGCGCGCTGCACCGGATCGGGCCATTGCTCGGCCGGCATGCGGAGGAAGTGCTGGACGTAGAAGCTCGGCACCAGCAGCTCCTCGTACCGTGGATTGTCGTAGTCCTTCTTGGCCTCGAGCGCGAGGATCTCGGCCAGCGCCTTCGGATCCATCGCCGGCATCAGGACATCATGTGCGTAGGTGTTGTACGCCGGGATGCTGGACATCATGTTGGAGATGACCAGCCCCTTCAGGTGCTCGGGGTGCGCGAGCGCGTACTCGATGGCGAGGATGCCGCCCCACGAGTGGCCGAGCAGCACGAAGTTGTCCTTGTCGAGCCCCAGCGCCGCGCGCACCTGCTCGACCTCGTCGACGTAGTGCTCGATCGTCCTCAGCGACGGGTCGTCGGGCTGATCGCTGTAGGCCGAGCCGAGCTGATCGTAGTAGTAGTACTCGATACCCGCCGCGGGTAGGTGGGTGTCGAACACCTCGAAGTATTCGTGGGTCGCGCCCGGGCCGCCGTGCAGGGTCAGCACCTTGAGCTTCGGGTTGTTGCCGACCCGCTTGGTCCAGACCTGGAACTTGCCCTTGGGAGTCGTGATCGTGATACGGCGCACGCCGCCGGAGCCCACGTCGCTGCGCCCGCGGTTGTCGAAGTAGGCGCTGGGTGCGGCGCAGCCGAGCCCCAGCGCGACCAGCGCGACCAGCGCGAGAACACGACACAGCTCGATGGTTCGAGGTTGTTTGGACATCAATATCCCGCGAGTCTACGCATCGTCCGCAATGGGGTCAAAGTTGAAGACGGTTATGCTCGCGGCGCGCTCGCCGGCATTCAGCGCGGTGACGCGACCTCGGCGCGGTAGGCCCTTGCTGCGGCCGGCGCAGCAAGACATTCCGTGCGTACCCGGCGGTGCGTTGCCCGGCGGTGATAGCCTCGAATGGATGTGCGCACGTGGGAACGAGACGACCCGGGAGATCTTGCGCCACATGCGCACGGCCTTGGTAGCGCATGAGGGGGGCGATCGTGAGGCCGAAGACCGGGCGTGGTTATGGTGCATCGAGCTCGACGAGGGTAGCGATGCCGCGCTGAAGGGCAAGCCGGACCTGCCGCCGTTCCGGCTGCGCCCATACCTGATCCACGCCGAGAACCTGCGCGAACGTGGCGATGCGCCTGCGGCCTTGATGATCCTCGATCGCGCGCTCGTGCGCTGGCCGGACGACGCGGACGCGCACCTGCTCGCCGGGCAGTGCCATGAGTCGCAGGCCGACTGGGGACGGGCTGAGGCCGCCTTCCGGCGCAGCGTCGAGCTCGATCCCAGTGCCTCGGCCTGCGTCCTTCTCGCGCACAGCCTCGACAAGCTGGGCCGTGGACACGAGGCAGTCGAGTGGCTACATCACTCCCTGGTCGTCGATCCGGACTACGAGGAGTCGCACTACAACCTTGGATGCCTGCAGGAGCAGGACGGCAACATCGATGCCGCGATCGAGCGGTTTCGCCGGGCCCTCGAGATCGATCCCGACTACGCGGACGCCCACGCCCGGATTGGCTCGTTGCTGCTGCGTCGAGCTCTGCACAGCACGCTCGCCCAGGATCACGTGGATTGGCCGCTCGCGTTCGGTCACCTGTGCAGCGCGACGAAGCTCCAGCCGGAGGACGGGTGGTCGCACGCGCGCCTCGCTTCGATGTGTGAGACCGCAAAGCACCTCGATGACGCCGAAGGGCATCACCGGGCAGCGACCCGGCTGCTGCCCGATGTCGCGGTGGTCTGGGCACACCTCGGCAACTTCCTGTCGCTGCGAGGCGCCGACCAGGAGGCGGAGACGGCGCTGCGTCACGCCGTCTCGCTGGAGCCTGACAATGCATTCGTGAGATTCTGGCTCGGCAAGCACCTGTGGTACGCGACGGGCGACGACGAGGGGCGCACCGAGCTCCTGCGCGCTCATGACCTCGGCGACCCGCGAGCGCTCGCCTGGCTGAGCGAGCGCGAGGCCGAGGACGGCGACGGCGACAGCGACGGCGCGTAAGGGTGAAGACTCGATCGCCGTCCCGTGCCAGGTGTGCCTGGTACCTTCGCGTGGTTCGGCTGACTCGCCGCGGTGGTGAGCCAGCCTGTTCGACGGCGTCGCAGCAACCGCGTTCGCGAGCGCAGCGACGCTCTCAGCGTGCCGCGATTCTTACGAACTGCTTGAGAGGGATACCAGACTCGCCTCCGCGTGGGACCGGACGCAGCCACACCTCCAGCAGCGGGACCAGGGAGGTGCGCACGTACGACGACACGTTGCACGCCACTCCCGCGTGGAGCTGGCCGAGCCGGGTGTCGGATTGACACCTGCCGACGAGCACCCTACTGTCCCGTTGATGCTCAGGCTGGTCGTGTTGCTCGTCTCCCTCACCGCTGGATGCGGCTCGGTCTCCAACGATCGCGGCGACGCGCGTGGCGACGCGCCGGCCAACAACAACTGCGTCGTCGGGAGCTCGCAGGTCGGAACCTGCCTTCTGTAGGTCCCACGATAGAGGAGCGAACCTATGGAAACTTCAGAGAGTCGTTCGGGGAACAACCGCCTGGTCCGTCGCGTGGCGCTGTGGATTGGCGTACCGCTGGCTGTCGTCGGGGGCGTCCAGGCCGCGACCTGGGCGGCGGACTCGCTCAAGACCTGGGACACCGGCAACACGCTCACCGCGGCGGATCTGAACGGCAACTTCGCCACGCTCTTGGCGGCGCAGGCGCCCGCTCAGGTGGTGGCGAGCTTCAATGCGGGAGTGGCCGCTGGCGGCAGCGTCACGTTGGGTGCGATCAGCGCGGCGGCGACCCAGTACGATCTACGCTGGATGATTCAGCACGCCGCCGCCGCTGGCGCTTGCGCGGCCGCGTCGCCCGCCAGCGACTCCGGCCTCGGCCACGTCGTGCTTCCCAAGCCGAGCGGCGTTACCTGTTCGGCGGCCTGCGCGGCGAACACCGCCGGCGCGTACGCCACGTGCCGAGCGACGATCGCGATCGGCTCGGTCAGGACGACCCAGGCCACCGCGTACACGGACGTCGTATCGACGAACTACAACTACAGCTGCGCCGACGCGCAGGCCGCCTACGACGAAGTGACCGGCGCGGGGTTGACGTCGTCGTACACCGCGTACTGTTGCTGTTTCCACTGACAAACCACGTGAATCCCTGCTCTGGCTGGCGATGTGCGCTCCACACGTGAACCACGCGTGTTATGGCACTGCCGAGCACCATGCTGCTCGCTAGACACGCGATCTTGGCCACCGGCAGTTCCGCCCGCTCGGTAGCCCGGCCAGCGCGTCCGTTCGTTCCGCTCGGTAGCCCGGGCCGGCGCGTCAGTACAGCTCGAAGAACTTTTGAGTTCCGAGATACGGCAAGTACTTCGAGGCCAGTACGTCGATCCAGGTGCCGTCGAGGTCACCGTAGTGCGCGTACGGCACGGCACGCAGCGACCGATGAAGCGCGAGTAGGGCCCCGGATCGGCCACATTTTGCGATGAGCAGTGATCGCAAACCAGTCGTACAGTGGCGTTCAGGTCAGGTTGTTTTGCGGTCCTCGGTATCAATGGTTGTCCCAACCGATGAAATTGCGTGGCTTGGGCACCAATCTCGGGCTTCGTACCGGCGCCGCGCGCAGCTCCAGCCCCCACGGGTAGCTCGTGGAAAGCCGAAGTCGTGCCGGCGACACCAACACAGGCAGCGCGATCGTTATAGCCGCAGCTGCTGACAACCGCCAGTCAGGCACACACCTGCGGCTCGGCTCGAGATCGCACATCGCTACACGCTGACCGATAGTATCGTTCTCACCGCATATCCCTGGCCATATCTATCGGTCGTCACTCGCAGGTGAATCCCCTAGTGTGCCTTCCACATGAGGATGCTCTTGGTTCCCATCGTCTTATCCCTCACGCCGTGCGTGCCGGTTGCGATCGACACGCCCGCGCCATGCAACCCGCTCGGCGGTTCGAGCTGCATCACGCCGTGGCCGTCATCGGTCTACGAGATCGACGACGCGACCACCGCCACCGGCCGGCGACTCGCGATCCCGGCGGGTGCGTTGCCCACGAATGCCGCCGGCATCGCGATCGATCCCGCGCACTACAACCAGCGCGATGGGTTCTCGTCCGCGGCGCCGATGGTGATGGCGTTCGACACCGGCATCGATCCGTCCAACCTGGTGTCGGCGGCCAACTACGCCGCGAGCGTGACCGACGCGAGCCCCACCGTGCTCATCGACATGTCGACCGGCCAGCTCGTGCCGCACTTCGCCGAGCTCAACGCGCCGGCCGCGGGCCAGCCCGACCGCCAGGCGCTGTACATCCGGCCCGCCGCGCTGCTGAAGGGCAGCACGCGGTACGCTGTCGCGATCAAGCGCACGCTCAAGGCCAAGGACGGCAGCGAGCTGCCGATTCCCGAGGGTTTCCGCGCGATCATCGAGCTGTCGCCCACCGACCACGCCGCGCTCGAGCGCGTGCGGCCGCGCTACGTCGCGATCTTCCTGGCGCTCGCCGCGCACCGGATCGCGCCGACCGATCTGGTGGTCGCATGGGACTTCACCACGGCCTCGCGCGAGTCGGTGCGCGCCGACCTGGTCGCCGCCCGCGACGCCGCGATGCCCTTGATCGGAGCCGACGGCGGCAACCTCGCGTTCACCGTGACGTCGAACGTGGCGTCGACCGATCCTCGGATCGCGGCGCGGATCGACGGGACGTTCGACGCGCCGCTGTTTTTGACCAACAACGGCGCCGTGTCGACCGCGACCGCGCTCGTGCGCGACGCCGCTGGCAAGCCGAGCCCGACCGGTCTCTACCGCGCGGGGTTCACCGCGGTGGTTCCCAAGTGCGCCCTGGCGTCCGCGACGCCGGTGCCGATCTTCATCTATGGCCACGGCCTGTTCGGCACCGCGGCGCAGGTCGCCGGTCCCGGCGGACGCAATCCGGCCGGCGAGCTGTGCATGGTCGGGGTCTCGACCAACCTGCGCGGGATGAGCCAGGCCGATATCCCCAACGTCGCCGCGGCGCTGTCCGATCTGAACAAGGTCGGCCTGGTGTTCGACACGCTGATCCAGGGCATGATGAACCAGATCGCGCTGGTGCAGATCGCGCGCGGGCCGATGGCGCGCTCGCTGTTCACCAAGCCGACCGGTGAGTCGATCGTCGATCCCGCCCGGGTCTACTACTACGGTATCTCGCAGGGCGCGATCATGGGGACCACCGCGTGCGCGATCGACCCCACGATCGAGCGCTGCGTGCTCCAGGTCGGTGCGCAGAACTTCTCGCTGATCCTCGAGCGCTCGCGCGACTGGCTGATCTACCGCACGCCGCTGGTCACGGCGTATCCCGATCTGCTCGATCAGTCGCTGCTGCTGGGTCTGCTCCAGCTCGACTGGGATCGCACCGAGGCGACGTCGGTCTCCGACGTGCTGCTCGGCGATGGCTTCCCAGGCTCGCCCCCCAAGCAGGCGTTCCTCCAGATGGCGATCGGCGACGACGAGGTCGGTAACCTTGCGGCCGCGAACTGGGCGCGCACGCTGAACGTGCCGGTGATGACCCCGTCGCCGCTGGTCCCGTACGGCCTGGCCACCGCCTCGGGCCCCGTGCCGAACGGCCTGGTGATCTACGACTTCGGTGTCGGCGGCACCGTCCCGACCACCAACGAGGCGCCGCCCGACAACGCGGTCCACACCAGCATCCTGGACAAGGGCGCCACCATGGACATGATGCGGCGGTTCTTCGAGACCGGCGAGGTCGTACAGATGTGCACCGCGCCGAACGGCTGTGACTGCCTCGCCGGCGGCTGCGGCGCCCAGCTGTAGCGTCAGCGTCGGTCACCGCGGCTTGAACGCGTACACCTTGTTGTCTCCGGCGATGATGATGCGGCCCTTGACCGCGATGGGAGAGGTTAGCTGGCGCACGGCGGCGAACGTATCGACGCCGCCATTGAAGACCACCGCGCCTGTGACCGCATCCCACGCGTGCAGCTTGTTGGTGCCCGCGGCGCCGGCCGTCCACACGATCGCCTCGCTGCCGCGGTCATCGGTCGTGGTGATGATCGGCGAACCCTGACCACCGCTGCTCGCGCACCACGCCATCGCGATGCTCGTCCCGTTCAGCTTGACGGTGGCGAGGTCACCACTCCCGATCGGGCAATTGAGCGCGGTCGCGGTGCGATGTCCGTGCAGCGTGACGAACGTCCCCGCCGGGGTGGTCACCGCCGCCGCCGCATTGATGATCTGGCCATTCATCACGCGCCGCACGGCCTTCTGTGCACCGATGCCGCCGAGGTTGTTGCGATCGAGCGCGAACACGTTGCCATCCTTGCCGAACGCGAGCACGAGCTGGGACGGCGTGAACGCCGGCGCATCGACCACGAGTGCGCCGCTGCCGCCGACATCGAGATCGCTCGCATCGAGCGCGCTCCAGTTGGTCGGCGTGAAGAAGTCCCTCGGCTGCCCCGAGAACACCGGGCCCGGCTGCATCCGGATCACCGCTTCGCCGCCAGACCACGTGGTCGCGCCGAACGTGTTTCCGGTCGTGACGTAGATGCTGGTCCCGTCGCTCGAAGGACCGCCCGTTGCCCAGATGCCGCCTCCGCGGGTGGCTCCGGTCTTGAACGTTCTGATGTTCTGCGGTGCGCTGGTGTCGATCCCGAACAACCAGCCACGATACGCTCCACAGTCACCCAGGTGTCCACTGAAAGCGACATAGAGCACGCCGTTGAGCAGGAGCAGCGCACTTCGCTGATTGTGCAGAACGGGATTGAATCGCTCCCCGCCATTACTGATCGCCTTCGTCGAGACCGGCCAGCCAGCGCGCTCCGAGCCGTCGTCGAGCGACACGGCGTGGACCAGATGGTCGGTGATCGTCGTGGTCGTCCCGATCGCCGTGTCGAAGTAGATCGTGCGCTTGGCCAGATCGATGGCCGGCGTGCCCGTGATGCCGAGCGGGGTGATATTGCCGCAGCCCGCCCCCGTACTGCCGGCGCTCTGGCCGAAGGTGCGCTGCCAGACCGGCTTGCCAGTGGTCTCGTTCAACACACTGACCTGGTTATTCTCTGTCGCGATCACGAACACCCCAGGCGCGCCGTCGACATAGAGCGGCGATGCGAACACGTTGCCCGAGACCGCCCCATCGAAGGTCCGGTCGAGCACCATCGTCGCCGCGCGCGCCTTGGTCAGCGTCGGCTGCACGAACACGCCGTCACGGCTCACGTGATTGTTGCGCGCGACCACCGAGGCGTCCGTCGCGGTGATGTCGCCGGGCGCCGGCGTGCTCGGTGGGTCGACGTCGAGCCCGTCGGCGGTGTCACACGACAATGCAATTAACATCAGGCCAATGTATTTGCGTCGCATGCGTCGATCTCTACAGCAAGATGGCAGAGTGCGGTGCAGGATTCGGCACAAGGCCACTCCCGACGCATTTTACATTGGCATAGATTGCCGCGCGTCTGTGTCACCCGGCACGATCGGCGCGGGCGGTGTCGGTGATCGCGACAAGGGAGCACCATGCAACGAAGCGGCGTGGCCTCGCTTACGTCGATAACTCGACGACGCGTGGGCGGATCTGCCGCGGTGAAGGCAACCACCACCGGTATCGCCCCACGAAAATGCCGAGAGCCAATTCCACCCTGGGTGCGCGTATTGAACCTTTCAACATCGCAGTCCCGCCCGCACCTAACGATGCATTGCGCGCGGTGCCACTCACGCGCTCCACGCTCATCCATCCGTTCGCCGGCGCGCGGCGAGCAGCCCGAGGATGACGACGAGGGCGAACCAGGGCGAGCTCGGGCGGCTCGCGCGGCAGCCTCCCACCTCGCCGGTGGCCTCGCCGGTCCCGGTGACCGCGACGATCAGCTCGGGAGTCGCGCTGCCGGTGAGGGCGATCGCGATCGTCGCTGACGCCGCCACCGCGGCGGACGGCGCGAAGCTCACCGTGAACGAGATGGTCCCCCCGGGCGCGAGCCCCTGGACTGCCGGCACCGCCACGACGAATTGCGGATCGCCGGACACGATGCTCGCGATCGAGAGCGGGGCGGTCGTGGTGTTCGTGATCGACACGGTCTTCGCGCCGCTGGTCTGGCCGACTTCGATCGCACCGAACGCGAGGGTGTCGCGGTCCGTGGTGATGAAGGTCGACACCGCCTTGCCACCGAGTGAGACGATTGCCTGCGGAATCGTGGTGTCGGTCGACGCGAACGTGATCGTCGCGGCGGAGCGTGCCGCGGACCGTGCGATGTAGTCGACGACGGCCGTCGTGCTGGCCCCGGGCGCGAGCGAGCCCGCGACGCTCGACACGGTGAAGTCATCCGGGCGCGCGCCGCGACGGATCGCATCGACGAGCCCGATCGGCTCTGAGGTCAGGTTCGTGACCGTGACCGTGACCGGCGCCGGGTGCGTGCCTGGATGCGTGGTCCCGAAGTCGATCGTGGCGGGGGTGACCGACAAGCCGGCCGCGACGCCGAGCGCCGTGAGCGAGACGGTGGCCCGGGCCGCATCGGTGATGATCTCGAGATTCGAGGCCGCCACACCGGTTGCGTTCGCCGTCGCGCGCAGCGACACGACGAGCTCACCGGCCGCGGCGATCGCGACGGGGAGCAGCGGCGGCGCCACGATCGCGAACCGGGTTGTCTGTGCGCCGGTGACCGCGAGCGAGGTCACCAGCAAGGGGCCGGTGCCGGTATTGGTGATGTGGACTTGCTGCACCGCCGAGGGATGACCGACGACCTGCGCGCCGAAGTCGAGATCCGACGCCGCGACCGAGACGGTCGGCGCGGTGCCGGTGCCGGTGAACGAGATCGTCGCCGTGGCGTCGTCGTCGGTGACCATCGTGATCGTCGCGAACGCGGTGCCGATCGCGGTCGGCGTGAACGTGGCATGTAGCGGGATGGTCGACGACGGCGCGACCACGACCGGCATCGGGACCGGCTCGAGCGACAGCGCCGCGGCGTCGGCGCCCGCGATGGTGAACGAGGTGATCGTGAGTGGACCGGTACCGAGGTTGGACACGGCGAACACCTTGGTGACCGAGCGACCGAGGTTGACGCCGCCGAAGTCGGTGAGGTCGGGGCTCACCTCGAGCAACGTCGACCTCCCGAAACCGCTGAGCACGACGGCCAGCGACGGGGCCAGGGGGTCACTGGTGACCAGCGTCGCGATGGCCGAGCGCGGGCCGACGGCCGACGGCGTGAACGCGAACGCGACGGTCGTCGCGGCGCCCGGAGCGACGGTCACCGGGACCGGCGTGGTCGCGGCGAGCTCCGAGGCATTCGCGCCGCTGATCACGATCGCCGAGATCACGAGCGCGGCATCTCCGCTGTTGAACACGGTGACGCTGCGCGGGGGTGCCGACGTCGAGACGTTCGCGCCACCGAAGTCGAGCCCCGGCGGAACCACCGCGGCCCGCGGACCGATCCCGGTGCCGTGGAGGTCGATCGACATCGGCGCCGCGTCGTTTGCGATCACGAGCCTCGCCACCCGCGGGCCGTGGTCCGACGGTGCGAACGCGATCGTCTGGGTGACCGACGCGCCCGGCGCGATCACCGGAGGGAGCGCACCGATCATCGCATAGTCGGTCGAACCGATGATCGACGCGCCTGCGACCGCGACGGGGGCCTCACCTGGGTTCGTCAGCTGGACGGCGAGCGCCGACGACGCGCCGATCGCCACGGCGCCGAAGTCGAGCTGCAAAAGGCTCGCGACCAGCACCGGCACGACGCCGCGCCCCGCGACCTCGACCGCGGCCGGGCCTGCGTCGCTCGCGATCGCGATGGCGCCGGAGAAGATCGCCTGCGCGAAGGGCGTGAACACGATGTCGAACACCAGCGCCTTACTGGGCGCGATCGCGGCGGGCAGCGGGATCGGCGCCGTCGGCTGGAACCCGGGCGGAATCGCGATCGCATGGACATGGAGTGTGTCGCTGCCGGGGTTGGTGATCTCGATGGTGGTCGGCGGCGAGGTCGCTCCGACGCGCAGGTCGCCGTAATCGATGGTGGACGGGGTCACCGACACCGCCGGTTGCACCGCGACGCCCCCGAGCGCGACCAGCGCGCCGCCCGCGTCGGTGGTCACGACGGCCGTGGCGAGCGCCGAGCCCACGGTGTCTGGCGAGAACGTCACGGACAGCGTCACCTGCGCGCCGGGCAGCACCGTGCGCGGTGGCGGCGCGATCGCGAACGGCGCCGGCGCCACGGCCGCGATGATCGCGAGCGGCGCGTCACCGCTGTTGCCGACCGTGACGGTCCTCGTCGTCGTGGTACCGACCCGCTGCGCGCCGAAATCGAGCGACGGTGCACCGACCACGAGCACGGGCTGCGCGCCGATGCCGGTCACAGGAACCATCGTCGGGCCGGTCTCGGCGTCGCTGGTGATCGTCACCGACCCGCTGGCGGGTCCGGGGCCAACGGGCGCGAACTGGACCTCGATCGTGGCGAAGTTACCCGGCGGGATGACGAGGCCGGGGATGCCGGGTGTGACGAACGGAGCGTCTGCGACCACGCTCGTGATCGTGAGCAGATCGGTGCCGACATTCGTGATCGTCATGACCTGGACACCGCTCGTCGTCGCCACCCGCTGGGGGCCGAACGCGAGCGATGCCGGTTGCACCGCGATCGCCGGAGCGATGACGACGCCGGTGAGCAGCACCATGACGCTGGGCGATTGCGGATCATTGCTGGCGATCTGCAAGGTGCCGCCGACCGGACCGGTCTGGTTGGCGATCAGATCGACCGCGAGGTCGACGGAATCACCGGGCGCGACCGTGACGCCGCTCAGCCCGGGGGTCTGGAACGGCGGCGAGACCGTGACCTGCGTGAACATCAACACGTCGGTCCCGGTATTCGAGATCGTGATCACGCGGCGGACTGGCAGGCCGCGGCGAACCGGACCGAAATCGAGGAACGCCGGCTGGAGCACGATCGCGCTATCGCCGAGCAGCGTGCTCGCCGAGCCGCCCGCGATCGTCCAGGTGTCGGACGGCGGCTCGCCGCTATCCTCGAGCACGGTCCAGCCCGCGAGCTCGCCGGGCGCGGAGCTCGCGTTGCCGTCGGTCGACGTGACCTCCGGCCGCGCCGTCGGGGCCTGGCTCGGCGACGCACACGCGACCAGCGCGAGCCACGGCAAGCGCGTCATCATGGGTCGTTGGTCCTGCACGCGTGATCACAGCCGTCGCCGTCGCTGGTGTTGCCGTCATCGCATTGTTCGGGAGCCGCCACGAGCTGCGTCACCTGTTGCGGCGGGACGTCGGCGTCGAAGCCGCCGCCGCACATGTTGACGACCCGCGCCGCGGCGGCACCCGGGGCGCCCTCGTAGATCACGACGTCGCGCGCGGTCCCGCCCGCATGGATCGTGACCACGGCCCAGCCGAGGAAGTGGTCGGGGCCGGAGAAGTCGACCGCGAACGAGCTCGGTCCGTTGATCAGCAGGCCGAGTATATCGGGCTCGCTGATCGTCACCGAGCGCGGTCCCGGCGCGCACGTGCAGGTCTCGGGGTCACCTTCGATGGCCACGACCTGCGCGCCGTTGATCGACCACACGATCGGCCGCGGCGTGGAGCAGCTGGTGGCGAGCCACGCGACATCGATCGAGGTGATCGGCGGGCCGGACTCGAGGATGCCGTCGCCGCAGCGCTCGATCGCGCAGCCCGGACTGCAGCCGTCGTTGGCCGCGGTGTTGCCGTCGTCGCATGGCTCGACGGCTTGCTCGACGAAGCCATCGCCACACGTCGCGAGCTTGCAACCGGCGACGCAGCCGTCGCTATCATCGCGGTTGCCGTCGTCGCACTGCTCGCCGAGCCCGGGCTGGACCACGCCATCGCCGCAGGTCTCGACCTGACAGCTCGCGCTGCAGCCGTCGCCGGAGGTGGTGTTGCCGTCGTCGCATTGCTCGCCCCGCGCGGATTGCACGACGCCATCGCCGCAGACCTCGAGCTGGCAGCTCGCGCTGCAACCATCGCCGGGCACGGTGTTGCCATCGTCGCACTGCTCGCCGAGTCCGGCTTGCACCAGGTGGTCGCCGCAGAGCTCGACGACACACTGCGCGCTGCAGCCATCTCCGTCGAACGGGTTGCCGTCATCGCATTGCTCGCCGAGCGCAGGCTGCGGCACGCCGTCGCCGCACCGCTCGACCTGGCAGGCCGCGCTGCAGCCATCGCCGGACCCCGGGTTGCCGTCGTCGCATTGCTCGCCGAGCCCGCCCTGGACGATGCCGTCGCCGCAGCGCTCGACCTGGCAGGTCCCGCTGCAGCCATCGCCGAACACGGGGTTGCCGTCGTCGCATTGCTCGCCGCGCTCGGACTGGACGATGCCATCGCCGCAGCGCTCGAACTGGCAGGTCGGGTTGCAGCCGTCGCCGGGGGCCGTGTTGCCGTCATCGCAGGCCTCACCGGGCTGGACGATGCCGTCGCCGCAGCGCTCGAGCTGGCACGCGAAGCTGCAGCCGTCGCCGGAGGCATTGTTGCCGTCGTCGCACTGCTCACCGGGCTGGAGCGTGCCGTCGCCGCAGCGTTCGAGCTGGCACGCCACGCTGCAGCCATCGCCCGAGACGGTGTTGCCATCGTCGCATTGCTCGCCGCGCCCGCGCTGGACGATGCCGTCGCCGCAGCGCTCGACGCGGCACGCCGGGCTGCAGCCGTCGTCGGGGAACCGGTTGCCGTCGTCGCATTCCTCGGCCGGCTGGATCGTGCCGTCGCCGCAGCGCTCGAGCTTGCACGTCGGACCACAGCCGTCGCCGGCGGTGCGATTGCCGTCGTCGCATTGCTCGCCGCCCTCGACGATGCCGTCGCCGCACGTCTCGAGATGGCACTGCGCATCGCAGCCGTCGCCGGACACCGTGTTGCCGTCATCGCATTGCTCGATCCCGGCTTCGACCACGCCGTCGCCGCAGCGCGCCACATGGCAGCCCATCACGCAGGCGTCGGCGTTGTTTGGGTTGCCGTCGTCGCAGTCCTCGCCGGGATCGAGCACGCCGTCGCCGCAGCGGGGGGCGGCTTCGATCGCGCAGCCCGGGCTGCAGCCGTCGCGGGGGATCAGGTTGCCATCGTCGCACTGCTCGCCGGGATCGCGCACGCCGTTGCCGCAGCCGAGGCATCCCGCGGTGCCGGTGCACGCCGGGTCCGCGCAGTCGATCAGGCCGTTGCCGTCGTTGTCGAGCCCATCGTTACACTGCGGCTCGCGCTCGCGCGCGGCCTCGAACGACACCAGCACCTCGCAACCGGCGAGCGCCACGACCATCGCGATCCAGGCGGGCCGCATCACTCGGCCATCTGCTTGAGGTCGTCGGCGATCTCGCTCGCGCGCTCGATGGCGCGCTGCACGCGCGCTCCGGTGCCGCTGCGCGAGAACGACTGATACGCCTGCTGCGCGAGCTCGAGCAGCTGGCGCTTCGCCCGCGGGTCGTTCTCACGACTGGCCATCTTGTCGTAGAGCTGCGCGTACGAGTAGTCGAGCCCCGCGTGTTTGGCGCCGCTCGCCTTGTACAGCCGCGCAGCGCTGTCGAGCTCGCGTTTGGCGTCGGCGAGCGCGCCGGTCGCGAGCGCGGCATCGGCCGCGCCGACGTACATCTGCGGATCGACCGTCTCGGCCTTCGCATAGGCACGCGCCTTCGCCGCCGCAGCGTCGCTCGCAGTGTGCGCAGCGGTCGCGGCCGCGCGCGCCTGGGTCGCCGCGGTGCGCGCGTCGGCGACCAGCGCGGCGGCCTCGGCGGTAGGGCTCGCCCCAGCGGCGTCGGCGACGGCGGTCGCGGCGACCTCGGCATGCACGGCGGCCGCTTCGAGCTTGCCGACCGCTGCTTCGATCCGGGTCGCGAGCTGTTCGGCGTGCGAAACCACAGCGTCGTCGGACGCCGGCTGCGCGGTCGCCTGCGCGATCTCGCGGCCGAGCGCGTCGACCTCCTCGCTCGCCGTCTTGACCTCGCCGGTGGCCGCCGCGGCGGCGTCGAACGCCGTCTTCACCTTCGGCAGCGAATCGTCGACCGGGGCGGGCACCGCCGCGGGCACGGCCGCAGGTGGCGCCGGCGCCGCTTCGACGAGCTTCGACAGCTGCGCTTGCGAGATCGATCGCACGACGGCGTCGGCGTCGGACACCAGCGGCTTGTACAGCTTGATCGCGTCGTCCTTGGCCTTCGGAACCAGGTAGGCGACCGCGTCGACCCCGCCGCGGCGAACGTCGGGATCGGGATCGGCGACCAGGCGGCGCAGCAACGGCGTGGCCTCGGACGCGGGCAACTCGCCGATGATCGGGATCGCCGCGAGCCGAACCTTGGGATCGCTCGAGTCGAGCATGTCCGCCGGTGACCGCGCCTGCGCGGGCTTCTCACCGAAGCGCAGCAGCGCGCTCGACGCTCGACCTTGGACGGTCGCGTCCTTCGAGTCGAGGCCGGAGACCAGCACGGGCACCGCCACCGCCTTCTCGGCGTGAAAGCCGGCGAGCCCCTCCGCGGCCGTGAACCGAACGTCGAACACCTTGTCGACCGCGCCGGTCCTGAGCGTGGTGACCACGACCGGATCGTTGGCGGCCGACGCCGACTCCACCGCGGCGAGCCGCAGGTCGATGTCCGGATCGACCACGGCCGCATCGAGCTTGGCCTTGCCGCGCTGATCACCGACGGCGATCAGCGAGCCCGCGGCGAACACGCCGACGCGTCCCGGCTCGCTCGACATCGCGGCCAGCGTGTCGTGCGCGACCGGACTACCGATCGCGCCGAGCGCCTTGACCTGCTGTTCTTGGACCTTGACGTCGGTCTCGGCCCGGGCGGCGGCGGCGACGCGGGTCGCGGCCTCGGCGCTCTTCATCTTGCCGGCGCTCCTGGACGCCGCCGCGCGGACCTTGGGGTCCGGATCGGCGAGCGCGGTGGCGAGCAGGGGCACGGCTTGCTTCTCGGGCATGTCGCCGAGCACGCCCGCGGCGGCCCTGCGCACCGCCCAGTCTTCCGATGCGAGCGCGCCCTTGGTCCAGTCGATCGAGACCTGCGCGAGCAGCTGCGGATCGAGTCCGACGATCGCCATCACCGCGACCGCGGCGGAGATCCGCACGGTCCAGTCCTTGTCGGCGGCGAGCGCGACCAGCGCCGCGACGCTCTTGCGTTCGCCGATCTCGCCGAGGCCACGGGCGGCGAGCCGCCGCGTCTCGGGATCCTTGTCGGCGAGCTTGCCGGCGAGCAGGTCGTAGCCGCCGTAGTCGCCGAGCGGCACCAGCGCGACGGTGGCGACCAGGCGATTGGGCGAGGCCTCGTTGGCGACGATGTCCTGCAGCGCCTGCTTGCCGGCGTCGTCGCCGAGCTTGGACAGGCCCTCGGCGGCGGCGAGCCGCGCGCCTTCGTCCTTGGTGTCGAGGATCGAGTACAGGATCTTCCTCGCCTTCGGATCGTGGAGCGCCGCGAGCTTGGTCAGGATCACGGCGCCGGCGTACGGCGCGATGTCGCTCAGCTCGGCCTCGCGAGCCGCGAGTGCGCGCAGCGCGGCGATCGCGCGAGCATCGCCGGGCTGACAGACGTCGGCGAGCGCGAGTCCTGCCTTGAACGCGACCGCGAGGTGCTTGTCGGCGGCGTAGCCGAGCAGGCGCTTCCTCGCGCCCCGGTCGCCGAGCCGCGCGAGCGCGGTCGCGTACCAGACCCGGAGCGGCGGTGCCGCCGAGGTCTCGAGCTTGCCGAGCAGCGCCATCGCCGCCCGCGCGCCGATCGCGCCGAGCGCACCCGCGGCATGACCGCGCGCTTCGGCGTCGGGATCGGTCTGGGCGAGCTCGGTCAGGGCCGGTACGCTCGGTGAATCCTTGATGTTGCCGAGCGCGTCGGCGCCGGTGACGCGAACCGCCGGTTCGGGCTCGTGAAGCGACGCACGCAGCGTGATCTGTGCGTCGTGGCGGACCTGGTCGTAGTCGATCGGCTTGTCCGGCGCGTGGTCCGGCGCGGCGGGCTTCACCGGCGGTGGCGCGGACATCGCCGCCACCGGCGCCGGCTCGCGTGCGCCGCGCGTGGCCCAGAACCCTGCGACGGCGCCGGCGACGACGACCACACCAGCGACCGCCGGCCACCGCTTCGATCGCCGCGCCGCGGCCGGCGCGAGCGGCGCCTGGGGCCGGTGGCCGACCACGGTCGGCGTGAGGTTGGTGCGAGCGTCGTCGAGCGCCGCGAGCACGTCACCGGCGGTCTGGTAGCGAGCCTGCGGATCCTTGGCGAGCAGGCGATCGATGATCTCGGCCATCGCCGCCGGCACGCCGCGATCGCTCGGGACGTCCGGCAACGGTGGCGGTTCGGTGAACAGATGGCCGGTCAGGATCGCCTGCATCGTCGCGCCGACAAACGGCGTCACGCCCGCGAACATCTCGTAGGCGATCACGCCCAGCGCATAGAGATCGGTGCGGCGGTCGACCGTCGCCGAACCATTGATCTGCTCGGGCGACATGTAGTGCGGCGTGCCCATGATCGAGCCGGTCTGCGTCAGCTTCTCGTCGCCGCCGACCAGCTTCGCGATCCCGAAGTCGAGCAGCTTGACCGACACGCCCTTGCTCGTGGTCTTGAGCCAGATGTTGTCGGGCTTGAGATCGCGGTGCACGAAGCCCTTGTCGTGTGCGGCGCGCAGCGCGCGCAGCGTCTGAGCCAGGATCGGATACGCCTCGGACCAGGTCAGGCCGCCGCGCTTGATCCGGCTCGACAGCGGCTCGCCCTCGAGGTATTCCATCACGAAGAACACGCGTCCGTCGTCGTCGCGGCCAAAGTCGTAGATGTCGACGATGTTGTCGTGGCGGATCGCGTTGACCGCCCGCGCTTCCTGATAGAACCGTTCGACGACTTCTTCCGACGCGCACAGCTCGCGCTTGAGGATCTTGATCGCCCCGCGCCGACCGATCTTCGCGTGCTCGCCTTCGAGCACCACACCCATGCCGCCTTCGGCGAGCTTGCGCTTGATCCGGTAGCCGCACAGCTCGCGGCCCACGTAGCCGGTGTCGTTGCGCACGCCGCTGCGCAGGCCACTCCGCGGAATGAAGTCGCTGATCGTCGGCGGCAGCGTCGCGTCGACCTCGACCCCGTGCGGGCGCGGAATCATGTCGCTGACCGTCGGCGCCATCGTGTCCTCACATCCCGACGCGAGCTCGGCCACGCGCGGGCGCGGAATCATGTCGCTGACCGTCGGCGCCATCGTGTCCTCGCATCCCGACGCGAGCTCGGCCACGCGCGGACGCGTAATCATGTCGCGGGCCATCGGGGCCATCGTGTCGTCGCCCGCGACATCGCTCCTGGTGGGCGACGGCCCGACGCCCACGATCGTTGCGTCGTGCGACTTGGCTCGTTCGTCGGTCATCCGTGGTCTCCTGTCATCGCCATCACGGCCGCGTGCGCCGTGAAGCGCACGCTCGGGTCGGGGTCATCGCTCGCGAGCTTCGCGATCGCCGGTGCGTACGCTCCGGCGTGCGCCGCGAGCAACGCGCACGTGGCGATCGCCTGCGCGCGCTCGTGGGGATCCGTGCTCGCGAGGCCAATGCCGGCCCAGCCGAGCGCGGTCGCGTCGCCGAGCCGAGCGAGCGCGAGCGCGGCATCGCCCCGGCGCGCGTAGTCGGGGTCGGCCACCACGCGGGTGAGATACCCGCGGGCGTTCGGGTCGCCGTTCAGCGCCAGGATCTCCGCGGCCGCGACCGCGCGCGAAGCATCGTGCTGCGATAGCTCGGCGACGAGCGCGAGCCGGCCGCGCGCGTCGCCGATCTCGGCCAGACCGGCCGCGGCGCGCCGCCACGAGTCGCGACCCTCGGGAGTCTCGGCGAGGATCGCGGCGAGCACCGGGCGCGCATCGGCCGCCGCGCCGGCGCCTGCCAGCGCCGTCGCGGCCACCAGCCGCATGCCCATGTCGGTCGTCGCGCGCGCAAGGATCGCGAGCGCTTCCTTGTCGCCGAGCGCGGCCATGCTCGCGGCGAGCTCGACGCGCACGCGGTCGCCACTGCCGGCGAGCGCGGCGCGCAGCTTCGGCGCGGCGTCGGGCAGCTTCGAGGCGGCGAGCGCGCGCGCGGCCTTGACCCGGAGCTCCGGGGCGCCGCGCAGCGCGAGATACAGCAGGGCCGTGGCCTTCGGCGAGCCGACCAGCGCGATCGCGTCGACCGCCTGGCCCTGGCGTCGGGCATCGCCAGAGGCGATCGCGTCGTGCAGCGCCGCTTCGCCGGTCGCGGTCTTGCCAGGCGCCGCCGGCGCTATCACCTCCTGGGTGGTGGCCGCGGGCACGCTCGCGCTGTGCCCGAGGACGAACACGGCGGTCGCGGCGAACGCGATGCCTGCGGCGCCGGCACCGACCAGCCACGCGCGACGGGACCGCGTGGGTGCCGGCGGCGCGTCGACGACGCCCTGGTACACCGGTCGCGACTCCACGAGGCTGCCGCGCGTGGGCTCGCCGATTCCCGCCACGGGCCCCTCCGCCGCCGCATGCGAGTCCGCGGCGACCGCCGCGGCGATCATCTCGTCGTCGAGGCCGCAGTCGCGCTTGACGCGCTCCAGGCCGTCGATCATCTCGGCGACCGACCGGCAGCGATCGTGGACCTCGCGCTGCAGACAGCTCGCGATCAGCTGGTCGAACGCCGGCACGAGCGCCGCGACATGCGCGCTCGGCGGCTTCGGGGTGTCGTGCAGGATCTTGTCCGCGAGCGCCGCGAAGCCGTCGCCGCGAAACGGCGCGACCCCGGTAGCCGCGCGATACAGCATCACGCCCAGCGCCCAGACGTCGGCGCGCGCGTCGACCGGTCGCCCGCTGATCTGCTCGGGGCTCATGTATTGCGGCGTCCCCATCACCGAGCCCGCGACGGTCAGGCCGGCGATCGCGCCCTCGCCGCGGAGCTGCGCGATGCCGAAATCGAGCACCTTGATGAAGTAGGGATTTGCCTCGCGCGAGGTCACGAACACGTTCGCCGGCTTGAGATCGCGATGCACGACTTGCTTGGCGTGCGCGGCGGCGAGCGCGGTCAACACCTGACCGAAAACGTGCAGCAGCAGCGGCATCGCCATCGGCGAGCGCTGGCGCATCAGGTCGTCGAGCGTCTCGCCGTCGAGGTACTCCATGACGAAGTAGACGCTGCCGTCCGCGCCGTCCCCGTAGTCGTACACATTGATGATGTTCGGGTGATCGATCAGGTTGACGGCCCGCGCCTCTTGCAAGAAGCGCGTGACGACTTGCGCATGACCGGCGAGCTCGGGCCGAAGAAACTTGATCGCGGCGCGGCGATCGAGCACTTCGTGCGTCGCCTGGTACACGAAGCCCATGCCGCCTTCCCCGAGCAGGCGCTCGATCCGATACGAGTCGAGGCGCGCACCCGCTGGCAGCCGGTCGACCGTCTCGGGCGCCGCGCCGTCGCTGGGGCATCGCCGCGCGTCAGGGCCCAGCAACAGCTTGCACTGACTGCAGATCCGCATCGCGAGGTGTTTCGGCCGGTTCCAGCCCGCTTTGACCCCTCGACGAATGCCGTAACCAGCCGATTTCCCATCCGGACGATGCGTGGATGGATCATCGTGTGGCTCGGAGTCACGCTCGCGGCGCGCTCCGTGGCGGCGGACGACGCCCGCAGCAACTACCAGCAAGCGGTCCAGCTGGCGGGCGACGACGACAACGACAAGGCGCTCGCCCTCGTCGAGGCCGGGCTCGAGGTCGCCCCCCGCGACCTCCACCTGCTCGAGCTCAAGGGCAACCTGCTGCTCAAGACGCGCGACTACCCCGGGGCGCTCGCCGCGTACCAGGCCTACGTCGATGCCGGTGCGATGGGCGCCAACCGGCGCGCCGCCCAGAAGATCGTCGCCAGCCTGCAGAGCGTGAGGTCGAGCTTTCTCGAGGTCGTGGTCGCCAATGGCCCGGCGTTCGTCTATCTCGATTCGCGCTCGCAAGGCGCGTTCTGCACGGCACAGCCGTCGTGTTCGAAGGCCGTGCTGCCCGGCGACTACAAGCTCATCGTCGAGCATCCCGGCTTCGAGCGCTGGACCAAGCACGTCGCCGTCGCGGCCCAGCACACGACCCGGGTCGAGGTCACGCTCGCCGAGAAGCCGTCGCGGGTGGTGATCCACGCGTCGCCGCCCGACGCGCGGGTCGCGATCGACGGATCACCCGCGAGCGATACCCCGGTTGCCGCGGGCGATCACGAGGTCGTGGTGTCGCTCACCGGCCATGGCACCGTACGCCGTCCGATCTCGCTCCACGAGGGCAAGCCGGTCGAGCTCGACATCCCGCTCGCCAAGCTCGTGCGGATCGACACCGTGCACGACGCGGTGGTCACCGTGGATGGCGACCGCGTCGCGATCGAGGACGGCGGCGTGCCGATGTCCCCGGGTGCCCACACGCTCGTCGCGCGCGCCGACGGGTTCCATGACGCCACCGTTGCGATTCCGCCAGACCGTGCGGTCGACTATGTGATCGCGGCGAGGCTCGCGCCGATCGGCGCGCTCGTCCGCGTCGATGGCGCGCCCGCGGGTGCCCACTTCGTCGTCGATGGCAAACCTGTCGCCACGGCCCCGTTCACGGCGCCGATCGAAGTTGCGCCCGGCGCACATCACATCGAGATTCGCGCCCCCGGCTTGCTGCCGTACCGCGATCGAGGCTCGTTCGCGAGCGCGCAGCCGGTCCAGCTCCGGCTGACCAAGCTGCGATTCGAAAATCATCGCGGCCCGCTGATCGCCGGCGCCGCGACGCTGGGTGTCCTTGCGCTCGGCGCGGGAGCGAGCTGGCTCGCGGTTCGCGAGCAAGCGGCCTACGACCACCGCGCGGCTCGCCCGGGCGTCACCGCGAGCGATACAAGCCTCGCGGCCATGCGGACCAGCGGCCAGCGCTTCGCGCTCGCCGCCGACGTCGCGTACGGACTCGCCGCCGTCGGCGCCGGCCTGTCGACCTACCTGATGATCCGCAAGGGCCGCGGCGAGTCGCTGGGCGCCCTGCAGTTCGGCGTGATGCCGACCGGCGCCAGCGTCAGCGGCGGGTTCTGAGCCGACCTGCTCGTCGCACGTCGGCGGCGGGCCAGGGGGGACTACGGCGCGGACTACGGGGCCGCGGGCGGTGCGAACGACGGCGGCACATCCTTGGCCGCGCTGCCCCAGGCCGTGTTCGCGGTCGTCCCCATCGAGAACTGCAGCGTCGCGCCGTGGGCGAGGTCGCGGAACCGCAGCCAGCTGCGGGTGGTGCCCGCGCCGTTGACGCGCAGGCTCTGCACGAAGTGAGCGCCTGGCTCCCCGGCGCCCCGGCCGTGGATCGTCAGGTCCTTGCCGTTGGCGAGGTGCATGGTGATCGACGGGAACTGCGGGCCGTGGACGACGAGGACGTCGGTGCCCTGGATCATCGGGTACATGCCGAGGTAGGCCCAGACGAGCCAGGCCGAGGTCGCGCCGAGATCGTCATTGCCGGGGAGGCCGCCTGGCGTGTTCGCGAAGCCGTCGTCGACGATGCGGCGCACGACGTCCTGGGTCCGCCACGGCGCGGCGGCGAAGTTGTAGGTCCACGGCGTGCCGTGCTCGGGCTCGTTGCCGATGTAGAAGAACGGGCGGTTGGTGCCCGCGTTGAGCTCGGTGAACAGGTTGTCGAGCCGCGCGACCGCGGCGGCGTGCCCGCCCATCAGCGCGAACAGTCCCTCGAGGTTGTGAGGAACGAGCCACACGTACTGCGCGGCGTTGCCCTCGACGAAGCCGCAGGTCGCCGATGGGTCGAACGGGTTCTGGCAGGTCCAGATGCCGAGGTCGATCGGCATCTGGACCGCGTGGATGACGTCGAGCCGGAGGTAGCGCGCGGTGACCGGACCGATCGGGTGCGTGGTGATGTTGGCCTTGTTGTTGGTGACATTGACGACCGGCAGCCAGTCGGTGCCGTTGGTGCTGACGCTGACCGTGAACGACTGGGTGTTCCAGTCGGGGGTCTCGCCGCCGTCGCCCGCGTGGTGGATGACGATCGAGCCCAGGCTGTGCTCCGCGCCGAGGTCGAGCTGCCACCACTTGTTGGCGCTGGTGTTGTCGCACCACTTGTCGCTGTTGCCGCCGCTCACGCTGCCGTTGATCGCCTTGCTCGCGTTCTCGTTGGCGTTGCACACCGCGCTCGCGGTGGCGGTGCCGGCGAGCGCGAGGTCGACGGCCGGAGCGTCGGTGCCGAACACCTCGACCTCGTAGATGCGCGCCGCACCGCCATCGACGTCCGAGGTCGGCGCGACGCGCGGCTCGATGAAGCCGTGATCCGCGTTCCACGACCGGCGCCAGAAGTCCGAGCGGGTCAGGAACTGGTCGCGAACCGCGGTGTTGCCGAGCCCGCCAGCGAACTGAGCGATCGCGAAGTCGGCCATGGCGTACTCGAGGCTGATCGCAGCGTTGCTCGTGTAGCCCAGCGTCGTCCAGTCCTGGAGCGCGAAGCGCTGCGTATCGTTGGGATCGGTCGCCGACTTCAGCATGAGCGCGAGCGCGGCGTCGGTGTCGAAGTTACGCACGCCCATCGCGTAGGCATTGGCGACGTTGACCGTACCGGGGTCGCCGACCATGACGTTGGTCTCGACGTTCTGATGGGTCCAGAACGGCAACAGGCCACCTTGCACACCATCCTCGACCATCGAGCGGATGATGTCCGGCGCTTCCGGAGCCACCGCGGAGATCAGGTGGGTCCACGAGCGGATGATGTCCCAGCCCGAGTAGTTCTGGTACACCGTCCAGCCATCGGCGACGTGGACCGTGCGGTCGAAGCCCATGTACTGGCCGTTGACGTCGCTCGCGACGTTGGGGCTCTGGAACACATGGTACAGCGCCGTGTAGAACTTTCGCAGATCCGCGTCGCTGCCACCGCTGGCCTCGATCCTGCTCAGCACCTGGTTCCAGCGGAACGCCGCGGCCGCGCGCACGGCGGCGAAGCTCCAGCCCTTGCTCTCGGCCGCGAGGTTGGCTTCGGCGTTCGCGACGCTGACGAACGAGATGCCGATCTTCATCTGCACCGTGCGGTTGGCGGTCGTGTCGAACGTGACGAACGCGCCGGTGCGTGCGCCGGTCGCCGCGGAGGCACCCGGCGACAGCGTGGTGTTCTGCCACGTGCCCTGGGCGGTGAACGGCCGATCGAACCGCGCGGCGAAGTAGATCGTGAACATCTGCTGCGAGCCACAGAAGTTGCCTGCGAGGGCGCTGCCGCGGATGCCGCTATCGCCGACGAGCTCGACGCTGCCGTCGAACACCCCCGTGGCGCTGCGACCGGTGTTCAGCAGGAGCTGTGCGGCGGTGGAGGCCGGGTACGTCAGCCGCACGAAGCCGGTGCGTGTCGTCGCCGTGAGATCGACCTCGATGTCGGTGTCGAGCTTGACATGGTAGTGCCCCGGCGACGCGGTCTCGCTCGCCTTGTCATAGGTCGTGCGATAGTTGATCCACTCCGACGGCGCGCCCGGTGACGTGGCGATCGCGCCGACGAACGGCATGAACGGCAGGTCTTCGTTGTTCGCACATCCCGCGCCATCGAAGTGCGTGAGGCTGAATCCGTCGATGATCGTGTCGCTGTAGCGGTACCCCGACGGCGACGCGGTGGGCGTGTCGGGGCTCAGCTGGACCATCCCAAACGGGACCACGGCGCCCGGATAGGTGCTGCCACCGGCGCCGCCGGACACCGGATTGGGCGACGAGCTGTCATCGGTGCCCACGAACGGATCCACGTGCTGGATGAGCGGCCGGACCGGCCTGTGACGCGTCGCGTCCGGCGAGCGCGCGTCTGCTTCGTGCGCCGACTCGCCGGTGTGTGACAGCGTCTCTTCAACGCCGGCAACGCCAGCTGTAGGCTGTGCGCTGCGCGCCGCGGCCTCGACGTCGTCATCGCCGGCGTTACAACCGGCCTGAAAAACCGTAAAGAGCAATACCAGGCTCAGCGAGCTAGATCGCAGTGGTGTTTGGGACATACACGCTCCGTCGCAAGGGGTTGCGGGGCTGCCCGTCGGGGGAACTCACCGACGAGCGTTCGATCAGGGTCGCCTGATCAATCCCTGTTTGCGGGATGTATTGTCAAGGAGCGGCGCCCGTCATTCAGGATGCGGAACAGCTCACAAGGGAGTCGGCTGCTTCACATGCGGCAGGTCGCTTCGCGCCCTGGGCTTGGTATCCGCTGTAGAAGAGGCGTGCCATGAAGAAGTTTCTCCATACTCCGGAGACCCTGCTCGCTGACGCGCTGCGCGGCCTGACGGCGGCTCATCCCGAGCTCCGCGTCGATGTCGATCGCAGGATCATAGCGAGCTGTCCATGGTACCGGCCGTGGTGCCGTCGATCAAAGCGGCGCTGCGCGCCTGGGCTCGGCAAGCTGGTGGCTGAGCGGGGCGCTGAACGAGCCGACATGCTCAGATGCGCTGCAGCAGGGCCGTGGCCAGAAAATCAGTCGCGCGGCGCACGCGTGCCGGGACGAACCGACGTTTCGGCCACACGAGGCTCACGTCTCTGACGTCGCTTACAAATTCATCGAGGATCGTGATCACGTCCGGATGCCGGAGCTCCCCGGCGAGCGAGACCTTCGCAAACAGGCCGATTCCAACGCCGGCCAGAACACCAGCCCGGATGGTCTCGACACTGTTGGACGAAAGAGTTCCGCGAACGGTCACGCTGAATCGCCCCCGGGGTCCGACAAACGGCCAATTCGCCGACTCCGTCAGTCCATGATACAACAGGCAATTATGATTGACGAGCTCAGCTGGGGTCTTCGGGATCCCGCGTTGCTCGAAGTAGCGACGCGATCCGACGCACACCAGCGGGGTGCCGGTAACCCGCCTGACGACCGCGTCGGGTTCATCGACGGCACCGACGCGTATCGCCAGATCGATCCGATCATCGACCATATCTCGCACGAGATCCGAGAGAACGAGATCGACACGGAGGCCGGGGTTGGCTGACAACAGCTCCGGCACGAGCGGCAAGACATGGAGGCGGCCGAACGTGGAGGACGCCGCGATCCTGATCAAACCCGAGACATCGAGTGTGCTGCTTGTCAGCTCGCTGTCGGCTTCATCCATCTCGTCAACGAGCGGCTTGGTCCGCTCGTAGTATCTGTGTCCCTGATCGGTCAGGGTCACGCTGCGCGTGCTTCGGTTGAACAGCATCACCCCGAGGCGCTTCTCGAGCGCGCCGATGGCCTTGCTCACCGACGACTGGGAGTCGCCGGTCCGCCTGGCCGCGGCGGAGAACCCGCCCGCCTCGACGACGGCGATGAACGCGTTCAATTCGTGGAATCGATTCATTTATTCTACTAGGGAATCAATCTCATGCAGTTTTGCACAATTGTTATCGTTTTGGACATGACCTAGGTTTGAGCCGCAGCCCCCCGGACGCGTCGGGTGGCACCTGGAGGAAGTATCATGTTGAGATTACAAGAAAAAATTGCGGTCATCAGCGGGGGGACGAGCGGCATCGGGCTCGCCATCGCGCAGCGGTTCGTCAAGGAGGGCGCGCACGTGTTCGTCTTCGGCCGCCGCCGGGACGCGCTCGACCAGGCGGAGCGGCTCCTGGGCGCCAACGTCACCGCCATCCAGGCGGACGCCTCCAAGCTCGAGGATCTCGACCGCCTCGCCGACACGATCCGGAGCGCGAAGGGCAAGGTGGACGTGGTCGTGTCCAACGCCGCCCTGGTCGAGCAGGTCCCGTTGCGGGAGGTCACGCCGGACCACTACGATCGTACGTTCGCCCTCAACGCCAAGGCGCCGTTGTTCCTCGTGCAGAAGATGCTGCCGATGATGAGCAACCGAGGATCGATCATCCTGGTGTCCTCGGCCATGCACTACATGGGTCTGGCGAACCACTCGACCTACGCGGCCACCAAGGCCGCTTTGCGTTCGTACTCCCGGACCTGGGCGGCGGAGTTCAAGAACAGCGGCATCCGCGCGAACACGCTGAGCCCGGGCGTCGTCGACACGCCCATGCTCGACTCCCAGGCGACCACGCCCGAGCAGGCGGCCGCGATTCGTCAGGGCTACGCCGCTTATACGCCGATGTTGAGACTCGGTCGTCCCGAGGAGCTGGCGGCAGCGGCCGTGTTCCTCGCCTCGGACGAGAGCTCGTTCATGACGGGCTCCGACATGGTCGTCGACGGCGGCGTCAGCAACGTCTGACGGCGGCGGCGCTCGCCTGCAACCACTACGCGATCGCCGATATCGCGGCGTCCCCGTGGATGCCGAAGCGCCCTGGCGCCTGCGCGCTGGCGGCACGCGCTACGCCTACCATTATAGGGACACGACCCCCGAGCATGCCACCTACGGGCCGCTCAGCGTGAACGCCACCGTGCCGCTGCAGCTATTCGCCGAGAAGCAACCGGCGTGCACCTGGAACCTCCCGGTGGTCGTCGCCGTGAACGCGAGGAACGACAGCACGCCGCACGCGTCGTCGTTGGAGGCAACCTCGACGTTGGATGGGTTGAACAGGCGAAGGTAGGTATCGCCGCTTCCCGAGGCGCCCGGTACGCCGCACGTGCCGATCGAGAGCGTCTGTCCGGCGACCATCGCGATATCGAAGTTGAAGGTATTCTGGGCCGCAGAGTTGGTATTGGTGGCACTGTAGGAGAACGATCCGCTGGTCGTGCCCCCCACGCACGTGCCTGCCGTGCACGCGCCGGTGCCATTGCACGTGGTGCCATCGGGCAGCGGGGTGTGCGTCACGCCGAGCTCGGCGTCGCAGGCGTCGACGGTGCACGCGTTGTTGTCGGTCACGACCGGAGGTGTGCCCGGCACGCAGGTGCCGAAGCCGTTGCACGTCTCGTCGCCGTTGCAGGCGTCATCATCGGCGCAGGCGGTTCCCGCGGGCGGGGTCGTGCCGGGCTGGCACTGCCCCGTCGCGTTGCACCGCTCGTCGCCGTTGCACACGTCGCCGTCGCCACAGGACGTCCCCGCCGGCACCAGCGCGTTGCGGCAGAACGCGACCGCCGTTCCGCCGCCCACGCAGGTGTCGACGGTGCATGCGTTGGCGTCGTTGCACGGCGGCGGCACCGACGGCGCCTGCGTGCTGAACGCGCCGTCATTGCTGACGAAGCCGCTGGTGCCGATGCTGATGGTGCTGGCCCACGCCGCGCCGGCCATGCTGAGGTTCCTGCCGGTCGTGAACCCGCCGGTCACCAGCAGTTGAGCGCGGATCTGGTTACTGTCGCCGAGCGCGACGTCACCGCCGACCTCGATGCGAATGTTGGCGGCGATCATCGGCTCGAGCGCTCGGTCGGACGGCAGGATCGCCGCGCCGCCGGCCGTGGTCACGTCGCCAGACACGAGGATCACCACCGGCTCGGAGGGCTCGAGCCGGGCGCCGTCGGCGAGGGTCAGCGTGGTCACGTGATAGACGCCACCATTGAGGCTCAGCGTCGAGCCCACGCCGAGCGAGATCGCGCCGTACTGGCCCGGGCACAGTTGCTTGGTCTGGTTCGCGTTGGTCGATACGTTCGTCCTGCCCGGCGTGGCCAGGCTCGCGTCGGGGACCTGCGGCAGCGCGATCGGATCGAGGCCCAGCGTCTGCTGGGAGGCGAAACCATTGACCGTGATGTCGTTACCGAACACGTGGCCGACCGATGCTTGGGTGTCTACTACGACGGTATTGGCCAGCACGTTGAAGCCGCCGAAGCCCTGTGACGAGCCGACAGCGAACACCACCGAGCCGTCCGGGCCGGCGCTGGCAACATCACCGTTGACGGTCGTGAACGCGCCGACGGTGACCGTGGTCCTCGCGTTCAGCATGAGGTTCAGGTTAGTCGGGAGTGGGGGCGCGACGACCGCCTGTTCTGCAACACCGCTGGGCGGCAACGGCTCCGCCGTGCAGGTGACGATAGACAGCGTCGCGAGCGTGAACAGGCCGGCACGAAGCATTGCGAATCGTTCATGAAGTCTCAAGGGATCCTCCGCGTTTGGAGAGCGGGCGGTCCTTGGGGAACAAGACCAACGAGTCCACCGCCCCCAAGCCCGACACCAGCTCGTTGCGCGGGTAGGCTACACGCCTCCTCTCGATCTCGATATCGTTTGTCGAGCCTTTGAGTGGCAAAAGCTGGTCGAATATCCCACGCTGCTGCAATGTTGCAACTGGATGCGATCACCGCGGATTGAACGCACCGGCCACCCACACGATAACCTCGCTGCTGCGGTCATCGGTGGCAGTGACGAGCGGGCGAGCCCTGACCGGCGCCGTCAGGGCACCACGCCATCGCTGTCGTTCCGTTCGGTTTGACGCTGGCGGGACCACCACTCCCGACAGGTCAAACCGGGAGCGGTTGCGCTCCCCACCCCATGAGCGCACATGGGCCTGGGGTGCGAGGATGGAATGAGGCGGGGCGCATTACTCGAATTGCAAGTTGCGAGCGACGAATGGAATCAGACGCGTGTAGAATCTACCGTTGTCCAGCCACAGCTTGTTCCAGGGGTTGCCACGGTATTCTTCAGCTTCGTGATCAATACCGGCATCGGTGAGATCGCGGCTGAAGTTACGTGCGGCGAAGATGTGGTCGTAGTTGCTGTCGTAGCTGGCCCAGTCGAAGGCGAGCGCTCTCAGCTTCTTTAGGTTGGGTACGGACTCCACGACGTTGTCTTCCAGCATGAAGCCTTTCTTGGCTCTGGCCATGTTCTCCGGGTTCACTTGCAGTTTTCCGTCGTGGATGTCCATGAAGAAATCACAATACAGCGGCGGGCGTGAAGGATTGGGCAAGAACGCCTGAGACACGGCAATGAAGATCTGGGCACGAATATCAGATTTGAGACCATCGAGGTCGGCTTTCGTCTTCGCCGCCATGATCGTTTTCCAGTCGATGTTCAGCTCCGTCCATGGCAGGTAGCCCATGCCGGTCGCGACCGGGTGCAAGGCATAGATGATCCCGAACAGGTCCGCGTGGGTCATCCCCAGTTTCAGGGCGCCACGGCCTCCCATGAAGTCGCCTACGGCTGCGCGGCTGTTGGGGGAGCGCAGGGTCCGGAATCTGGTGTCTATGAACGGCACCAGCTCTTGTGCGGTGAAATCGAGCCAGCGACCCGTGATCGACGAGTTCTCGTAAAGGCTCCCCACACCTGATGTGGAGTAGTCGGCCACCACGAAGATCACGTCCTTTGATATGCCTGCTGTGAAAGCTCTTTCAAGCAGCTGCACAGCAGGCGTCTCGTCCATGATGCTACTGGGATTCGCGAAGATGCTATGGAAATAGTACATCACCGGATAGCGCTTGCCGGACGTGTCATATCCAGGCGGCAGGTAGATCATCACCCGGCGGGTTTCATCGAGACCAACCAGATTGTCATGCAATACTCTCGAAACGATCCGTTCGGTGATCACCTTGCCGTGGACGGCCTTGGCCATGACGCCGGGCGAAAGCAGCAGAATCACAATGACAGAGATCAGCCTCGCGGGCAGCAGCCCGCCAGTCTTACACCTGGACACACAATTCGATATCGTATCCACCATGCGACCTGTGATCATGTTGCCTCTGTTTTCGTGCGGTCTGTCGCCGTAACCGGCGGAATCGTACAACCTGTGCTCGCTCGACGACTCGCGACTTCCGAACTATCGAACAATGCCGCTTCCGCATTTCGACACCGCTTCAGTTCGTACACCCTCCCGCCGGCCCCGGCGTCTGATCGAGCGTGCCGACGCGGAACTGGGTCGGATAGCTCAGGCCGTAGCCGAACGGGAACTGCGGGTGATAGCCGGCATCGCCGATGTTGGCCTGCTGGCACGCGGAGCGCGGCCACGAGAATGATAGTCTTCCGGTGAAGTTGACGTTCGCCGTGCCGTCGGGCCGACGGAACAGCACATCGGAGACCGCGGCGCCCTCGGTGCCGGGGAGCCAGACGGCCACGAAGGCGTCGGACAGGTTGATCTCGGCATTGGTGTAGAGCACGCGCCCGGACACCAGCAGCGTCACCACCGGCACCCCCTTGCCGCTGACCGCCTCGAGCACGGCGCGATCCTCCGGATAGCGATGGCCGTGCTCGAGGGTTCGCACCGACAGATCATCGGGATGTCGCCAGTTGCCTCGGCTGGTCGCGATATCGCCGAAGAACTCGGCGTAGGGGAATTCACCGATCGCAGCGATGACGACGTCGAAGTCGCGGACGTTGACGTTCGCCGCATCCACGCTGTACGTGACCCGGCTCGCGCCGACCGCGCCCTGGATGCCGGCGAGGATCGACTGCGCCCCTGGGAACTCGGCGTTGGGGTTGCCCTCGGGATCGTCGGGATGGGGGCCGCCCTGCCAGTTCCGGCTCCAGCCGCCGGTCTGATTCTGGATGCTGTCCGCCGACTTGCCGACCACGAGGACCTTCTGCTGCCGGCCCAGCGGCAACACATTGCCATTGTTCTTGAGCAGCACGAGCGACTCGTGCACGGCCCTGGCCGCCAGCTCGCGGGGCGCGATGGCGCGGGCGTCGCCGGCGCCGGGCCGCTGCGACGGCCTGAGCGCGTCGCGCGCGTCGGGGCCGAGGATTCCGGCGCGCAGCTTGACGCGCAGGATCCGGGTCACCGCGTCGTCGATCCGCGACATCGGGATGACGCCTGCCCGTACCTCGGCAGAGGTGTTGGCGATGAATGCATGCCAGTCGAACGGGATCATGAACATGTCGATCCCGGCGTTGACGGCCTGCGGACAGTCGTCGTTGTGGCAGCCGGGCAGAAACCCGATCGCGTTCCAGTCCGAGACCACGAAGCCATCGAATCCGATCTTCTGCTTGAGCACCTCGGTGATCAGGTGGCGATTGCTGATGAACTTGCCGTCGCCAGGGCCATGGCTGTCCGGGGATCCAAAGAACCCGACCATGACCGTCTGCGCGCCCGCGCCGAGCGCGCCGAAGTATCCCGGGCCGTGGATATTGAGCAGCTCTGCCTCGGAGGCGACCACGACGCCTTGATCGATGCCCTGCTGCGATCCACCGTCGGCGATGTAGTGCTTCGCCGTGGCGACGGTGCCGCGGAACGAGGTGCGATCGCCACGCGTGCCCTGGAGCCCCTCGGTCATCGCCGCGGACAGCGCACCGACCACGCTGGGATCCTCGGAGAACGACTCGTAGGTCCGGCCCCAGCGGTCATCGCGCGCGACCGCCGTGCAGGGGCTGAACGTCCAGTCGATCCCCACGGCGCGGGTGCCGCGCGAGGTCGCCGCGCCGAGCTGGTTCGCCAGGCAGATATCTCGGGTGGCCCCCAGACCGATGTTGTGGGGGAACAGCACCGACCCATATACGGGATGGAGATGGTGGACCATGTCCTCGCCCCAGATCGGCGGGATGTGGACCCGGGTGGTACGGCCGCCGTCGCGGACCGCGATCGTCGGTCCGGCTTCCCACACGCGATCTGCCAGGTCGGTCCAGTCCTTGAGCGTCGCGTGTGGATTGCCCTCGGGCGCCGTACCGCCACCGCCGAGAACGGACCCGAGGCCGACCTCGGTGATCTCGTTCAGCCGGTAGGTTCGCGTGTCCCGGCGCCACAGGCTGCGGATCTCGGCCTGGGTCATCTGCCCGACCTTCTGCTCGATCGTCATCGCATCGACCACGCGCCGGATCCATGCTTCCTGTGCCGCATCCTGGCGAATCGCACCCTGGATCGCGGGCCAGTCCGCGAGGTGCTGCGCCCCGGGGATGGTCCGGCACCTGGCATCGCTGGCGTCGATCGCCGGGGTCGCGTGCGCGAGCGCATCGGCGGGATCGCCATCGCCATCGCCATCGCCATGCGTGCGCTGAGCGGCCGCCGGAGCTGACGAGGGTTCCGGTCTGGGACAGCCCGAGGCGAGGGCCAGGACAGCCAAGGTCAACACAGGCCAGCGGTTCAGCGAAGTCACGAGATCCTTCTCCAGGCGGTGGGGACCGCGATCACCGCGGCGACCGTGGCCTCGACGTAGCGTGGGACCGAGCCGGCACGTTACCTCGCCGGCGAGCCGCGGGGGAAGCCAAGCGCGCGTTCCGGGCGGCAAACCACGCACCGCGCCACGCCCACTCCCGCGCCGCGGGCACGCGACTCGTTCCGCGTCTGACCGACGACGCGATCGCGCGGAAGCCGTGCTCGGCGATCATCCCGACGAGCCCGAGGTGTGGTCGCCAACCCTGCGGCCGTGGCGACGGCGCGCGCGGCCCCGACCGAGAGGCCCTCGAGCGATGGTGCCGCTAGGCCACGCGCAGCCAGCCCGCGACCCGGTCCGCGCTCGCCTTCGCGCGCCGCCCCGTGGAGACCAGGCCGAGCACGACGATCACCACGCCCAGCCCGGCGGTCACCCAGAACACGACGTGCGTGGCCTCGGCGAACCCAGGCCGGTGAGCCGCCTCGATCCCGGCCCCCGCGAGCGAGCCGGCGAGCGCGACCCCGAGCGCGGCACCGACCTGGCGACTCGTCGAGATGACGGCCGATGCGAGCGCGGCCTGGGACCGCGGCATCCCGGACACCGCCGTGTTCGTGATCGGCGCGTTGACGCTCCCCACCCCGATGCCGAACAGTCCGTACGCGACGACGAGGTACGCGAGCGACGTGCCCTGCGCGAGCGCCGTCAGCAAGAGCCCGCTGGCCGCGATCGCCACCCCCGCCACGACCAGCGACACCCGCGCGCGACCCGCGCCCACCAGGCGCCCGGACAGCGGCGAGCACACCATGAGCGCGAGCGCCACCGGCAGCGTGGCCAGGCCCGCCGTCGACGCGTGCATCCCGCGCGACTCCTGAAGATAGAGCGAGTTCAGGAACAGGAAGCCATTGAAGGCAACGAACGCGAGCACCGCCACGAGGGTGGCCGCGGCGAACGGAAGGCTGCGGAATAGCCGCAGGTCGAGCATCGGCTCGCGGCGGCGCGACTCCCATGCCACCAGCCCCGCGATGCAGGCGATGGCCAGCGCGAGGCCCGCCGCGATCGGCCACGACGTCCAGCCAACGCGATGACCGTCGATCACGGCCGAGATCAGCGCGAGCAGCGCCACGATCACGAGCACCTGCGCGACGAGATCCAGCCGCCGCGGCCGGTCCGCGCGCGACTCGGGCACGAAGCGCGCCGTCAGGCCGAGCGCGAGGATCCCGAACGGGATGTTCACCCAGAAGATCGACCGCCAGCCGAGCGTCTCGATGAGCAGGCCGCCGAGCGCGGGACCCGCCGCCATCGCCGCGCCGAACGCAGCGCCCCAGATGCCGATCGCTCGCGCGCGCTCCCTCGGGTCGACGAACACGTTGACGACGATCGCCATGGCGACCGGGGTGAGCATCGATCCGCCGACCCCCTGCAGCATGCGGAACCCGACGAGCGCCGCGGTGCTCGGGGCGAGGCTGCACAGCAGCGACCCCAGGCTGAACAGCGACAGTCCGAGCTGGAAGATCCGGCGCCGGCCGAACCGATCGGCCAGCGAGCCGGCGAGCAAAAGGAGGCTCGCGACGACCACCGTGTAGCCGTCGATCGACCACTGCAGCCCCGCCACGCTCGCGTGCAGATCGCCGCGGATCGCCGGCAGCGCGACGTTGACGATCGTCACGTCCATCGTCACGAGGACCAGCGACAGGCACGTCGTGGCGAGGATGATCCGGCGGCGCCGCGGCGACATCGGGTGACGATCGGGGGGCTCGGCGAGCGGCTCGATCGCGGGTCGCGTAGCGGCGCGAATCGAGGGCGCTGCGGTCGCCATGGCAGACGTGTGAAGGTTCATCCCGACACCGTAGGGCCAGACACGGAATGAATCGAATGAACCTTATGAACGTGGTATGTGCACGGGGTGCAATCCGCCGATGCCAACCTCCTGCTGGCCCTGGACGCGCTGCTCCGCGAAGGCAGCGTCACCGGCGCCGCCCGCCGCATGAACCTCAGCCCGCCCGCGATGAGCCACACGCTGTCACGGCTGCGCACCACCGTCGGAGATCCGCTGTTCGTGCGCGCGGGCAACCGCCTGGTGGCCACGCCGCGAGCGCTGGCGATGCGCGAGCGGGTCGCGCGCGTCGCCGGCGAAATCGGCGCGCTGCTCGAGCCTGAGCGGCCGCTGGACCTCGCCGCGCTCGAGCGCACGTTCGTCATCCGGGCGTCCGACGCCACGATCGTGACCACGGGTCCCGCACTCGAGCTGCTCGTGCGCCGTGAAGCGCCGGGGGTCGCGCTTCACTTCGTGGGCTCGCTCGGCGCCGACGGGATCGAGGTCGATCTAGATGTCGGCGTGCAGTTCGGGCTCGCCCCCGACCGGCGCATCCAGCGCCTGTACCAGGACGAGCTGGTTCCGGTCGCCCGCAGGGGCCACCCGTGGGCGCGCCGCCGGATCACCGTGGACAAGCTCGCCGCGCTGGATCACGTCGCGGTCGCCTCGCAGCGAGCCAAGTACGAGGAGATCCGGAAGCCGCAGCGCGGGCGGCGACGTCCGCCCAGCCGGGTGGTCCCGTCGTTCCTGGCGGCGGCCGCGCTGGTGCAACACAGCGACGCCTACACCGTGCTGCCCGCGCGGCTCGCGGCCATGGTGCTCGACACGTTCGGCCTGCGACGACTGTCCGTCGCCGGTGCGCTGGAGATGGTGACGATCGCGCAGTCGTGGCCCCCGCGGCTCGACAACGACGCCGGCCACACGTGGCTGCGCGGATGTATCCGGCGCGCGTGCGGCTCCGCCGGGGGGTGACCACCGCGATCCTAAACCACGGCAGCCTGTGCGCACGCGCTGTGTCGATGTGGCGCGCGTGGCGGAAATGACGGTCGTGCGAGCGCGGATGCGTCGCTGGCATCGTCCTCGATGTACAGCCCGTGCGGCGCCATGACGATCTGGGTGGCGTGGTGAGCGAGCGCGGGATCAGGTGGTCGCATCAGCGCAATGCCCGCCCATGCCTCCGCGGCTCCGCGCCCAGGCGATTCCGCCGTCGTCAGCGCAGCGACGACGCCAGCGCGCGGTCGAAGAACGCCACCGCGTCTGCCGCCAGGACATCGTGGACGTGCGCGCGGTCGATCCCCGGTGGATCCACGCACAGGGGCGGTACGTCGGCGGCCATCGCCGGGGGGCACGGCGGCAGGAATACGTAGTGGCCCGCGTTCGCGATCACGCGCGTCCCCACCAGAGTCTTCAATGCAGGCACGATCGAGGCGGCGTTCTCGTCGGGCAACAGCACCTGGTCCGCGTCCGCCCACGCGAGGAACACCGGCGCGGTCACCGCGCGGAACGCGTCCGGCCCGAACGCCACGGCGAACGGTGCCATCACGAAGGCGGCGGTCACGCGTGGGTCCTTGGTCGGCGCATGCTGCTTGGGGATCGCCTCGAGCGTGAGCGCGCCGTTGCAGATCTCGGGGTCGTCGGGGTGGCGCGCGCAGTAACCCGGCACCCGGGTGTAGTCGGGCTCGGCGCCGACCACGAGCAGCGACGTGTAGCCGCCGGCCGAGAACCCCGCGACGCCGATCCGCGCCCGATCGATCTGCGCGGCAAGCTCGTGGTCTTCGAGCAGCCTGTCGATCACGGCCGAGACCTGATGCGCCCGACCGTACACCGCGCGGCCGGTGCGAAACCCGCTCTGATCGCGCCAGCTATCACCGACGTGCTCGACCAGCGCGGCGATGTAGCCGGCGCGCGCCAGCGCCTCGGCGAGATCGCGATGTCCCCACAGCGCACCGCCATGGCCGTGCGACACGACGATCAGCGGCCGGCGCCCGGTGGAGATCGGCGCGTCGCGCACCGCTGCGATCCGATACGGCCCAAACATCGTCGGCGCGGAAGCCTCCGGTCCCGATGTAGACCCGGTCGCGGGCGTGGCAGCGGGATAGATCACGGCCATCGGCAGCGCCGCGCCGGTCGCCGGATCGCGACCCTCGAGTGTGCGCACACCGAGATGGCCAGAAGCCCTGGCCGACGGCCCGCTCGAGGGGCCCGCCGCAGCCGGGCCCGGCACGGTCCGGTTCGGCGTGCCAGTGGTGTGCGGCTGGCACGCCAACACGGCTGCCAGCACTCCGATCATGCATCGCATACAAGTTCTCCTATCCGACGGGAATCCACAGCTCGGCGACCGGCGGCGCGGGAAGCGCGGCGAGACCGCCGGGGTACAGCTCGAGGCACGGCGCATCGGGTCGCTTGCGCACCGCGAGCGACCACGTCGCGAAGATCCGCTGGAACGCGTGTTCGATGAACCGGTAGTCACCGCGGTACACGAACACCGCGAAGGTCCCGCCGCGCCACGACGCCACACGCATCCCCGATGGCGGCGCGACGTCCACCCCGACGATCACGCCGGCGTCGTAGCGCAGCGCATGACGGGGGATGGTCGCGGCGTCGTCGTAGCTCGCGGCAATTCGCTGGCACGTCGCGAGCGGGGTCGCAGCGATGCGGCGCTCGACCGCCGACCATGCGAGCGGCCCAGACACCTGCGCGTACGCGCCGTGCTCGCGCATGTACACCACGCGCATATCGCCGCGGGTCTGGATCGTCGGTCTGGTCAGCGCGTAGTCCGATGTGGGACACGCGATCGCCGCCAGCCTCGCCAGCCGATCGCGCCGGTCCGAGGCCGACGCCATGCGGAACTCCGTCGGCGACACGCCGAGTGCGGCGCGGAACGCCTTGTTCAGCGACGATGGCATGCGAAAGCCGGTATCGAGCGCGATCTGCGATACCGGCCGCCACGGCCGTTCGAGCAGCATCGCCGCCGCCCGCTCGATCCGCATGCGGGTCCGCGCGCGACCGAGCGTCTCGCCGGTGAGCGTCCGGTGCAGCCGCGATAGGTGAAACATCGATGCCCCGGCCGCCCGCGCCACCGCGGACAGCTCGACGTCGTCCTGGATGTGCTGGCCCAGAAACTGTCGCGCACGGGCCACCTGCACTCGATGATCGAGTATGCGGTGAGCCGCTTTGGCCGTCGACACACGCACAACGTAGCGCGGCCAAGTACCGCCGGCTTTTCCTGGCTTGCGAATTCTCGCCCCGCCGGCGGCGCGACGATCGAGCTCACACGTACGGGCTGTCGCGGGCGGCCGCTCTGGCCGCCGAGAACCCGCGATCGAGCAGTTCGCGGATCAGCTGGCGGCTCGCAGCGGCGCTGGTGGTTCGCTGCCGCCGCAACGCCTCGCGAAACGCCACGCGCCACGCGCCGAGTAGCAGGGCCGCGATGATCCGGGCGATCGGATCGATGGTCCGCGCGCCCACCGTCTCGGCGAGCAGCCGGCTGAGATCGCGCTCCAGCTCTTCGTTCAGCTCGCGTGTGCGTGCGCGGAGTGCGGCGCTGTCCGCGACGACCTTCCAGAACCCGGCGACCACGGGCGTTACCTTCGCCAGGTCGTGCTGGTTCTCGATCGACTCGTGAGCCAGCGTCTGAAGCGCGGCCAGCGGGGAGCGCCGACCTCGGCGTGCCAGCGCGTCGCGCACGAGGTTCTGGACTTCGTCGTCGATATCAAAGAACAGATCCTCCTTGCGCGCGAAGTAGTTGAACACCGTCATCTTCGAGACGTTGGCGGCGGCGGCCACCTCATCGATGGTGACGCGATCGAAGCCGCGCTCCATGAAGAGCCGCGTGGCGGTGTCCGAGATCATCTGGCGCGTCGCGAGCTTCTTGCGCGCCCGCAAGCCCTCCGGCTTGACGATCTCGGCGCGGTCGCGGGCGGCGGTCTTCTCGGGCTCCTGCATGCGTACAAACTTATACCACGCCGATATTTGTACTCAGTACAAAATGTGCCATCGTGAGTCCATGGTGTACGACGTGATCATCGCAGGGGCCGGCCCGGTCGGCCTGTTCCTGGCCTGCGAGCTGCGGCTCGCGAAGCTCTCCGTGCTGGTGCTCGAACAGCTGGAGGATCCGCACTCCCCCCTGAAGCGGCTGCCGTTCGGAATGCGAGGACTCTGGGGCCCCAGCATCGAAGCATTCTACCGGCGCGGACTGCTGGAACAGATCGCGTCGCAACGCCGTGCCGACGATGGCGCCCCTGGCGCGCCGAGACCTCGATCCACGGCGTCGGGATCACAGCCCCGCGGGCCAGCCGGCCACTTCGCCGGCATCCCGTTCGACTACAGCAACATCGATTCGTCGCGGTGGACGTACCGGCTATCGGGCCCCGCCGAGACCCAGCTGGGCAGCGAGATGGAGCATCTCGAGCGCGTGCTCGCCGCGCACGCACAGTCGCTCGGAGTCGAGATCCAGCGCGGCCATGGGGTCTCCGGCTTCGAGGCTTCGAACGACGACATCACCGTCCTTGCCGGCGAGCGACGCGTGCGCGCGCGCTGGCTCGTGGGTTGCGACGGCGGCCGCAGCACCGTACGCAAGCAAGCTGGCTTTGAATTCGTAGGTACCGAGCCCGAGTTCACGGGATATTCGGTCTACGTCGAGCTCGCCGATCCGGAGAAGCTCCGCCTGGGCCGGCATTACACGCCGACCGGTATGTACACGCAGTGGCAGCCGGGGGTGATCGGGATGGTCGACTTCGACGGCGGCGCCTTCCATCGCACCCAACCGGTCACGTGCGAGCACGTGCAAGCCGTGTTGCGGCGCGTGTCCTGCACGGACGTGACCCTCAAAGCGTTGAACGTCGCCTCGACATGGACCGACCGCTCGAAGCAAGCAACGACCTACCGCAAAGGACGGGTGCTGCTGGCGGGCGACGCCGCGCACGTTCATTCGCCCCTCGGTGGACAAGGCTTGAACCTCGGACTTGGAGACGCCATGAACCTCGGGTGGAAGCTCGCGGCCACGATCCGAGGCGACGCGCCAGCCGGCTTGCTCGACAGCTACACCACGGAGCGGCATCCGGTCGGGGCGCGCATCCTCGATTGGACGCGGGCGCAGGTCACACTGATGCGACCTAGCCGACATTCCCGCGCGCTCGAAGCCATCATCCGCGACCTGATCGATACGCGCGACGGCGCGACCTACTTCGCGGAACGTGTCTGGGGGGTGTCCCTGCGCTACGATCTCGGCGAGCAACACGCGTTGGTGGGCCGCGGCTGCCCGGACTTCGAGCTAGCGGACGGCACGCGGCTCGGCACACTGCTCCGCGATGGCACCGGGTTGCTATTGGAGTTCGGCCGGCAGGGGTCGCTGCAAGCGCTTGATGGCGTGTGGGGCGACCATGTCAGGTATGTGGCGAGTGACGCCAAGGATCGCCTTGGACTGAGCGCGCTGCTCGTGCGTCCCGATGGGTTCGTTGCATGGGCGAGCGATACGGCTCCCCGTCCGGAGGAAGTCACACACGCCGCGGCGAGATGGTTCACGAGCCGCGAACATCGCGCCATCCGTAGCTGACACACCGACGACCGAGCTCCCGATCGGCCGCGCGCGTCAGGGGACCAGCAGGACCTTGCCGATCGCCTTGCGGTCGTGAAGATAATGATGCGCCGCGGGTGCCTCGGCGAACGAGAACGTCCGGTCGACCCGTGGGTGGATCTTGCCTTGTTCGTACAGCGCGATCAGCGCCTCGAACTGGGGTGTCAGCAGATCCAGGCGCCCGAACATGTGCCCCATGTTGCAGCCGCTGACGGTCTTGTTCGCGTCCATCAGCTTCATCGGGTTGTACTTGCGGATCTTCATGACCTGCAGCACCGCGTGGAGCACGCTGCGCGTCTTCCCCGACGACGCGGCGGACAGACCGAACGCGACCAGGCGCCCCGTCGGTCCGAGCAGGTCGTAGCCTTTGGTCCACGATTCGCCGCCGACCGCGTCGAGGACGAGGTCGAGTCCCTCGGCCTTGTCCCCGTCGAGGATCGCCCGCACCTCGGTGGCCCAGTCACCGCCCGAGTCGAGCGGATGCTGCACCCCGCGCTCGCGCAGGAACGCATGTTTGCCCGGCGACGCGGTGCCGAACAGGATCGTGTTCTTGGTCTGCGCAAGCTCGATCGCCGCGAGGCCGACCCCGCCCGCCGCCGAATGAATGAAGATGCGCATCCCATCGCGGATCACACCGGTGAACAGCATCATGTTGTACGCTGTGAGGTAGACGACCGGCAGCGCCGCCGCCTCCTCGAACGTCATGTTCGACGGCATCCGGAACACCTGCGCCTGGCCGATCGCCAGGGTGTCGGTGTAGCCGCCGAACCGAGGCATGGCGAACACACGGTCGCCTTCGGTGAAGCGGGCGACGCCCTTGCCGACCCGATCGATCACACCCGAGACCTCGTAGCCGACCACGCACGGCAGCTTTGGCGCGTCCGGATATAGCCCCACCCGCGCCATCAGGTCAGCGAAGTTGACGCCGGCAGCCTTCACGCGGATCCGGACCTGCCCCTCCGCCGGCTCGGGGTCGCGAGCCTCCCGGACCTCCAGGACTTCAGGGACACCCGCTTTCGAGATCCAGACCTGTCGCATATGCGTACCTTCTCATCATTCGTCACAAAGTGCTCAGCCGCGCTCCACGGCGAACGTGTACCAAACTACACACGGATGCCGCGAAACGCGGCATCGACAGTGGCAATCGCCAAACTCTAAGCTCCGCACCGCTGATCGCACGGTTGTTACGCGAAGCGCCGCCAGGCGCGCATCGCCCAGGAGCAGAACATGGACGGCATTGAGCGCAAAGTAGGCGGTAGCAGCCTGGTGCACGAGCCGTTCGGGGCCGGGACTCCATCGACCGCGTCGATCGACCCCGGCAAACTCACGCTCATCGAACAGCTGCCGGTGATCCAGCGCTCGGCCGGGAGCGACGCGCCCCAGGGCGAGGCGGTCCAGCGGGCGGCCTCGCAGGGCGTCGCCGGTGCAGGGAGCTCGATGCCGTATCACGCGACGATCCAGCAGCTGTTCGGCCGGCACGACATCAGCGGCGTCCAGGCCCACGTCGGCGGCGCCGCGGCAACGGCGAGCCGCGCGATCGGCGCCGAGGCCTACGCGACCGGCAACCACGTCGCGTTCGCGAGTGCGCCGAGCCTGCACACGGCGGCACACGAGGCTGCGCACGTCGTGCAGCAGCGCGGCGGCGTGCAGCTGAAGGGCGGTGTCGGCGAGGCCGGCGATCGCTACGAGCAGCACGCGAACGCGGTGGCCGACTCGGTAGTGCGGGGTGCGACCGCCGAGGCGCTGCTCGACCAGCATGCGGGCGGTGGTGCCGGCTCGGCAGTCCAGCGCCAGGCCGCCGCAGGGGGTCACAGTGACGAAGGCGCACACGCCGAGCCGCCAGCGGGGGGCCACAGTGATGAAGGCGCACACGCCGAGCCGCCAGCAGGGTCGCGATCGGAGCAGCGCGGGCAAGTACTCGCCCACCTGCTGGAGGAGTGGCGTGCGGCGGGCCGGCTCGATGCACCCGCTCGCCCGCGCGATGTCGCAGCGTTCCCGCCGATCGCACCGGCGCGCACGGGCGCGATTCGTGCGTCCGGCCAGGCGATCCTGGCCAGCGCCGCACCCGCATTGGTCCCCGTTCCGCCGCCAGGTCTCGAGCCGGCCCCGGCCCCGCCGCGGCCGACGCTCAAGGTCATTCCTGGGGGAAAAGGGCTCGCGGTGCCCCCTCCGGCCGTGGCCCCAACGTCCATGTTGATTCCTGCACTCTTCGGGATCGCCACGTTCCTGATCGTGGTGCTGTGGCCAAGTGAAACGCAGCCGCCGTGGATGGAGTATAAAAGCCCGATCACGGGCGCGCCGTACGGCAGCCCGGAAGAATACGAATGGACCAAGCGGTTGTCGGACGCGCAGGTGGAATACCTGCGCAAGCTCGCGCACGACAAGGGCGCGGTTGCCGTCGAGCCTCACGCGGGGCCCGACAAGCACGCCGCGCCAACCCCCGCGCCCGCCGGCCGCCGGGTGCCCATCCTCGATGGCGCGGAGGACAACGATGACAAGCTGCCTCCCGTCAACTTCTATCACGGCACCGACGGGGGATCCGCTACGAGGATGGTGGGCGGCGAGCCGGTGTCCGCGGTCGGTCGCGGCGAGTTCGGCAAAGGCTTTTACACGTTCCTCGTCGAGACGGCGGCCGCGGAGGCTGCCCAGGTCTATACGCGCAACCGCAATGCCGGATTCATGGAGTGGGGCGTCGTCGACTTCGCCGTACCGGCAGACGTGATGGCGCAGTTCTTCGCCGCCAGCTCGGTCGCGGCGCTGCTCGCGGGCAAGCTGTCTCGCATCCTCGTGTTCCCCGACAAGGCGACGCGGGTGACCGTACGCTATCCGAGCGAGCTCGGCGGCATCGACTCCGACCTCACCTGGGCCGAGTTTGTCGACGCCAACGCGCGGTTCGGCAAGGCCACGGCATGGCCCTACGACCTCATCATCGGACCACTCAAGGGCAAGCTGCGCAGCGAGAAGAACATCCACCAGTGGACCTTCGGGGACGACGGCGTGATGGTCTTCAACGTGCCAAAAGTGAGCCGTCGGATGGTAGCTTCGGGTCCGATATGAGCTCGATCGCGCCGTCGGACACCCTCGAGCTACTCCGGCAGCGCGCGGTCCGCACGACCGGCCCTGTGCTCGTGGAGCTCGAGCATTTGCGAGACCGCGCAGATCTGCCGGCCGCGGCGACCGAGCTGCTCCGGACCGGGACCGAGATGGAGCGCATCATCGCGGTGCTCGCGCTGCGCGAAGCCAAGCACCGCAGGCATGAGGTGGCGCAGCCCGCCATCCTCGCACTGGCGGACCCGTCCGCCCGCGTGCGGATCGCAGCGGCGCGTGCGCTGGGCGTGATCGGATGGCCGGGCGCACGAGCTGCACTGGAGTCCGCCAGCCAGGACCGCGACGCGGACGTCCGCAAGCACGCGCTGCTGGGGTTGCTAGAGCTCGCTCCCGTGACGGGCGTCCAATGGATTGGCGCAGCGCTCGGCGGCGTTCCCGACGCTCGCGAGTCCGCGCTCGCCGCACTCGAGGACGCCAGGGCCGACAAGCTACCGGACGAGCTTGCGCAGCTGGTCGACGACCCCGACGTCGCGACCCGCGTCCGGGCGATCGGCATCCTGGCGTTCAGCGCGTCGTCGAGTGCTAGCCCGCTGTTTCGCGCGTTGCGAGACGGGTCGCCCGATGTTCGGCTCGCGGCGCTCAACGCCCTCGTGCGCCGAGAGCAAGCGCCCCCGGTCGATGCCCTACCATCGCTGTTCGCGGACCCCGATCCGCGGGTTCGTCAGCGTGCCCTGCAGGTCGTCGATCGAGGCGGCGGGCCGCGGCACCCGCAGAGCCTCGACTTGTTGCCGCACGATGCGCCCGCGACGGCGGCAGCCGCAGTCGCCGTGCTGGGGGGAGCCGCAGCGATCCCTCGGCTGCGAGCGATGCTCGCCGAATCAACGTCGGCCCCGGATCGGGTGCTCGTCTGGCGTGCGATCGGCCGCATCGGCGAGGTCGTGCCGGACGACACGCTCGGCGCCGCGGTGTTGCGCACCGGACTTACCGATCCCGACGACGGCGTGCGCCGCGCCGCTGTGGACGCCGGCAGATGGCTGGGCCCGCTCGCCGCCGCGCTGGTCACCGAACAGCTGCGGCGCGAGCCGGAGCCGCGCGTGCGTGCGGTGGCCGTGCGCACGCTGGCGAGGTTGCTGGGCAGCGCCGCGGCGCCCGAGCTTCGCCGGGCGCTCGACGACGAGTCCGAAGACGTGCGCCGCTGGGCGCTAGACGGGCTCGGACGAGTCGGCACGGCCGGCGATCGCGGGGCCGTCGAGCGCGTCGTCGCGGGCTCCCCCCTCGAGCAGCTCGCGCGCTGGCAGGCGATCGTGCGGCTGGGTCGCGGCGAGCCCGCGTTGCCCGAGGCCACGCGCGCGCTGGCTGACCCGGCCCACACCGGACGGCTGTTCACCCACTGGTACGAGCCCAGCGAGGACTTCAGCGCGATCTTCAGTCGTGCCGGGATGGTGATCGTGTTTCGCGACGGAGACCGCGTTGGCGAAGTCGACTCGTTCGAGGTCATGGCCAATGGCCGCGTGCGGATCGGGGATCAGCCATGTACGCTGCGCCTCGATCGGGTCCTGATCCACGAGCCGGTGGTCTCGACATGGGGCTACTCCCTCCTGATCAAACCGGACCCATGGTCGTCGGAGCCACAGCGCGTTGTAGAGACGATCACGTGGCGCGACGATTGAGCGCATCGCCGCCCTGACGGCGAGTTGGCGCCCGCCGCGATCCGATGGCCACCCTCGGTCGGACGGCAACAACCTGCAAGCGCGTAGCGCCCGCTGCTACATGGACGAATACATGAATTGATCGCGACCGACAAAGTTGTCGTCGGACATCGACCGTCGCCGGACGGCTACAACGCCGTGGCACCCTCCGAAAGGTCAACGGCCGTGTTCGGCCGGGAGATACAGCTCGGTGGCATACTCGTTCAGGAGTGCCGCGATACTGCGCAAGCATTCGATCACATCGCCAGTGTCGGGGTCCAGATCACCGTCGATCACGAACGTCCTATCGGCACTTCGCACCGGTCGCCCGGAAGCATCGTGCCTGACGTGGGGGATTCCCTTGGTTCCCAAGGTCATGATTCGCGACAGCGCCTCGCCGGCCTCATCACCGGCTGGCTGGTCGGAGAAGTCACGTGGCCATATACGATTGGCTGGATTCCGATAGATCCAGCCGAGTATCTTGTCTGGACTGTCTCGAAGGGCGACGCGCAAGCACGGCGGTGGCCGCGGGGTCGCCACCTGCTCGGCGCACATCTCCTCTTGAAGGGGGGTCAGCGTCGTCTGTGGGTCCGGTCGCTGCCACTGATAGGTCACGAGGCCGAGCGTTTGTAGAACGCAGTAAGCGCGCACGTCATCGGCCTGCTCCGCAAACGGCTGCACGCGTTGTTCCATCACCTCGTTGACCCGTTGCAGGGTCGCCTGGCGCTGCGATTCGGACAGGTTCGTAAATACCTGTTCGAACTTCGCACGCACATCGGTGACACGCCACGGGCGCATGACGGCAACCGGCGCTAGCTCGAGCCGGCTCCGCGCTGCGTACTTGAGCCTCTGCAAACCGGCCAACGCGAACATCCGGATCTCGGAGATGAGCGTCCCCCCTCCCCAGATGACGGGAGCATCGTCCTGCAGAAGCTCTTTGAACCGACCAAAGGCATCGTGGCGATGCTGTATCATGAGCTCCTGGATACCGGCCAGTCGCGTATGCGCAACCGGTGAGTCCAGACGAACCAGGTCACGGTTCATGAACCAGAGGAGATCCGCCCACTGCGATAGGTCGGGCTCTGGGGATTTCGTATCAGTCATCTCGTCATCTCCTGTATCAGCAGCATGACGTCTACTGGACGGCCCTCGCGAACCGCGACTTCGTAGGCGCGGTCGACGGCTGCGGCTTGTTTCTCCATGTCCGCCATATTCTTGTATGTGGCTGCGCGGCTAGATCCAAGCACGCCCGGCTTGGGAAGTCTATCCACAGCCTCCATCGCGATGACCTCGAAGTCGTGATGACCGAGGACCTGGGCGAGCTTCTGTTCCACGTCGTGCACATACTCCGCCGGCGCGTAGACGCGGCGTACCGTCTTTTTTAGATCGATCGCGCCGTACACGGAGGCCTCTCCGCCAAGCGCCCCCCCCTGCCTCACACCCGCCCGAGCCTCCCGCTTGACATTCACATTGCTCATGTCGAATTCGAAGAGGATCGGGTGATTTTCAGCGGTCATGTGTCCGCCCTGGCGCACCGGCGAGTCGGGCGGCAGCTCGACGCGGCGCGTGGCCTCCTGTCGGAGCTTCCGAAGTTCGTCGGTGAAGTGGTCCTTTTCGCGCACACCGAGCCCGGCCAACGGACCCTGCACCTCATTCTTCACCGAGTCGTAGTTGGCCTCGATGTATTCGAGCCGTTTGATGTTGGTCTGTAGCTCGACGTCGCTGAGCAGCCGCGGATTATAGTGAGCCAGGCTCTTGTTCGCGTCGGCGTAGGCCATCGCGGTGCCGAAGCCCGACTCGCCCTCGCCGACCGACACGAACTCCTTGGGCCCGCCTTTCCCGGTGAACTTGGAGCCCTCACCGGTCTTGGGCATCAGGTCTCGCCGCTCGAGCTCCGCGGCCGGCAGGATCTGGCCGTCCGTCTTCGCAAGGCCGTCGAGCATGGACGAGCCGCTGCCATGGTAGATGTTCTGATCGAGGTCGCCGATCTCGCGGAGCGCGACGAGGCGCTTCTGGTGAAACTCGATCAGTTGCTCTTGCTTCATGCCGGCCGTGGTCGCGGGCGTCGCGCGTCCCCGGGTCCGGATCGAGTCGCGCAGCGCCGCGAGCTCCTCGGGTGGCAGCTCGGCCGCGACCTTCCGGTACTGCGTGATGAACCCATCGGGATCACGCGCGAGCAGATCGGTGAGCTCGTCCGCGGCCTTGGCCACGCGCGGCGACGCCGTGGCGTGCTCGGCGGTGGCGGCTGGTTTCGGCTCGACCTCACCGGTCTTGACGGCTGCTGTGGGCTCGACCTCGCCAGTCTTGACCGGAGCGACCGGCTCGACCTCCGCGGTCTTGACCGCAGCGACCGGCTCGGCCGTCGGCTTGACCACCGGCGTCGGCTCGACGCCGGCGCCGCCGCGTTTGACGGCGTTCACGGCGCGCTGGCCCAATGCCTCGCCGGCCTTCTCCGCTCGGTCCTGGATGACTCCCAGCTTCTGTCCCGCCGCCGCGAGCTTGGTGCTCCGGCCACCGAACTTGGCGAAGCCGCCCATCCCGATCGACATGCCGAGCCCGATGGCGAGGCCCATCGCGATCCCCTCGAAGGTGAGAGGCTGGCCGGTGGCGAGGTTACCCACGACGGAACCGGCGCCATCAAATCCCAGGTTGACCAGGGTGCGAATGGCGAGCGAGCCAATTCCTTTGGCGGCCAGACCACCGACGCCGCCGAACACGCCGCTGATCGCGCCGACCGCGGCCGCGCTGCCGACGCCCTCGTGCCACTTGTTGCCGTCAATGACATTGTTGGAGATCTGGATGGCTGCGCCGGACACCGCGCCGACCGCGGCCCCTCCGACCACCACGCCGATGGCACCCGCAGCAGCGCCGGCGCCAAGGCCTCCGGCGATGGCGCCGATCGCGCCGATCACCGCGGGCCCCGCCACCACGGCGACCACGACGACCACCGCGATCATGACGAACACCTTCAGGACCTTCTTCCACCGCGGCTGGACCTCGCTCGCGGCCTGGTCCGCGGACGTCTGGATCTGCGGATGGATGTCCTTGAGCGCGGCGCGCAAGTTGGTTTCGAGACCCTTCGCGCTGGACCCGAAGCTGGTCGCCAGGCTGGCGGTCATGCCGCTGTACGCGGTCGCCGCCGCCGCCACGGAGCGCTGACTGGCCTGATCCGCAGCGTCGGTGGTCGCCTGGACCGACCCGGCATGCTGCTGCTCGATGGCCGTGAACGCCTTGTGCGAGTGCTGGGTGAGCGCTTTGACCGTGTGGGCGATACTCGCGTTGATCTGGGCCGCCGCCGCGTGGGTGTTCGCGTCGAAGGCTGCGAACCCGCGGCCACTATCGCCCGCGGTCGCGGCGATCTGTTGATCGGCGCCCGCGAACACCTCGCGGAACTTGGCCTCGGACGCCTCGGCGGCTTGCTGGACCTGTCCGTGTTGCTGCCGGAGCGCCGGCTCGAGCTCGGCAGCCGAGGGGGCTGCCGTGCCGGCGGCCTGGGCGCGGAAGCCGGCCATCGAGGCATCGAAGCTCCCGACCAGCTCGTCGGTCGCACCCGCGCAGCTCGCGACGGCGGCCTGGACGAAGCTGCGCAGCGCTCGCTTGTGCCCTGCCGCGTGCTTGCCTACCTCGCCGAGCAGCGCCGATTCCTTGCGAGCGATCGTCTTCAAGGTCGATGCGTGCTGCGCCGTCAGGAGCTTCAGGTCCTGGTCGCGCTGGTGGTCCGCGGCTTCGATCGCGCTGGCCTCTGCGTGCGCGATGCTGGCATGGGCATCCCGTATCGTGGCGAGAATGGCGTTGCGGTGCGCGGCGGTCGCCGCTGCGAGCACCTCGCGGTCGCGCGCCTTGCCGCCCTGCGCGCCATCGGCTTGCTGGTTGGCCGCCCCGACGAGCTGGTCGCGATACGCCTCCGAGACCTGGTCGGCGGCCTTGGCGCGCGCCTTGAGCTTGTTGTCGTGGACCGGGCCGCTCATGATCGTGCTCTCGCCGTCGAGCTGCGCCATCCACGCAGCGCGATGGCCCCGACCGATGGCGATCGCCTCTCGTCCGACCAGCTCACCGCTCTGGCGAAACTGCTGGTCCCCGGCGGCGTAGGCAGCATCGAGCTGTGGCACGGACTGCGCCTCGCCGCGCCCGATCGCCTCGGCCGCCGTCTGCGCCAGCGCGTCGAGCCGCGCCTTCGCGGCGAGTCCCGCCCCACGAACGATGGCCACGGTCCGCTCGTGCTGCTGCGTGATCTCCGCGCTCGCGCCAGCGACGCTCGCGGCGGCTCCCGTCCGCAGGTGCGCCATCGCGGCGCGAATCGCGGCCTGGCTCCTCCCCTTGGCGGCGTCGATCGCCTTGTCCGCGGTGGCGAGCCGCGGCTCGAGCGCACGCGCTGATTCATCCACGTAGCTGCGCAGCGCAGCGACGCGCTGCTGCGCGGCGGTCGCGAACGCGTCCGCATGTGCTGCCGGTGCTGTGCCATCCGGTTCGCGCTCGGCGTCGGACGGTGCGGCGAACCGGACGGGCTGGACCGCCGCAGGCGCTCGCGTGGCGATCGACGGGACCGGCCCCGCCGGGTCAGCGACGTCGTGAGCCTCCGCGCCGACCGCCGGTGGCGCCATCGCGGCGGCCGGTGGCGCCATCGCGGCCGCAGCGGGCGGAGCGAGGCCGGCATGCGCTTCGGCCTGGAGCTTGACGTGCGCGGCGATGCTGCCCGGGATCAGCGCCGGAATCGGCGACGACGGCTGCGGAACCGCGGCGGGCCGAACGCCGACGGATACGACCGTCGCGCTGCCATCGGGGTCCGCGTGGCCATCGGCCGGGGCGGCTTCCGAGGGCGGTTGGGCCGTGGGCTCATGCCCAGACGGGCCACGGCTCGCAGCGTCTCGGCGACGTGGCTCCGAGCCGGCCTCCGCGCCGGGCCGAGCACCGGTTCCCGCGTCTGATCGGCCTTCCACCGCCGCGCCCGCCCGCTCCGTCGCGTCATGCCCCGCGGTCGGGCCGCGGGCAGGATCGCCGTCATGGCGGGCGGGCCGTGCGTGATCCGCGGCGCTTCCGGACTCGGCGCGCTGGGACGCAGGCGCCGGCGGTTCGCGATCGCCGGCCGCGTCCGGCACGGCGGTCTCCATCGCGCCTGGCCCCGGCGCACGAGCGTGGTCGTGTGAACCACTCGAGCCACCCGGCGCTCCGGGCCCCGCTGCAGGCTCGGCACGGACCGCGGCGTGCCCCGGCCGGGTCCCTCCGTGCGACACCACCGGCAGCTGCGGCGCCGGATCTTCCGCGGTGTCCAGTAGCTCGGCCGATGGAGGGGACGGGCGCTCGAGCTCGGGCCCGCCGCCGGATCCGGCGTCTGCCTTTCGTTGCACCGCCTGCCCGGACGCGCCTGTGGTGCTCGGCGAGCTCGGCGCCATCTCGTCGAGCAAGCGCTCGGCGTTCTTGCCCTGAACGACGTGATCCGCAACGGCATCGGCGTGGCGCTCATACGCGTCGCCGACCTCTCCGGCCCCACCCTTGAGCTGCACGCCACCGCGCTGCTGGACGACATGGGCGGCCTCGTGCGCCGCGGTGTGCAGGTTGGGCGCGGCTGCGAACGCTACCTGGTTGCCGGTCGCGTAGGCCTCGGCGCCGATCGCACGGCTCGCCGTGGCCGCCGCGTCGCCGACGTGAGCATGGACGCCGCCGACGTCGTGCCGGCCGAACAGCATCTGGATCAAGGCACGATGCGGCAGCGGCTCGCCGGCGCCAGCGACTCCCTCCGCGGCGGCTCGCTGGACCGCCTCCCCTCGAGGCGCATCGCCTCCGCTCGCTCCGTCGCGGCTCGCTGCGCGCTGCACCGGCGCGCCGTGTGAGCTCGCGGGGATGTCGCCCGCGACCGCGGCGTTCTGCGGCGGCGGGATCTGCGGCAGTTGCTCCGAGAGCGTCTGCTTGCCGGGCGCGATCTGCGAGCTCGTCGGCGCCACCACGCCGAACGTGTCGTGCACCAGGCTGCTGCCGCCGATCTTCCCCTCAGACCCACCCATCGCTGGCTCCTCCGTGACGCGCGGCGAACTTGGACAACGAGGAGCTCGCAGGTGTCGAGCCGCGGCAGCGTGGTGGCAGTGCGCAGATCACGAGCCGTGTTATCGGCCAAGGGGCTGCGCGGTTGCGTGAGCTCGCGCGTGTCCTCGCCCGCAAATCACGGCGCAGGCGTTTTCGCCGGGCAAGGGGAATTGCTGATGCGCGGGCAAGATCGCGAGGTCGCTACGTTTCTCCCCGGGTGCAGCGAGCGCGGTGGCCGGCCATCAGCGCGGCGTGTACCGCCTCGGCGATTGCGTCGCGCAGGTGGCAAGAGCTCGCGGTCACCGCGCTGCTCCTCAGCGTTTTACGCAGGCGGTCCGCCCAACCACCGACGCGGTCCGCTCGTCGATCGATGCCCTACCCTCCCCGGTCGAGCTATGCGCCGCGCCTTCACTGCCTATCGGGCGCAGCGCCTTCAGTTGACGACGATTCCGTTCACGAGGGGCAGGTCGAGGCCAGAAATGAACTGGACCACGACCTCACCCGTCGAGCTGGCAGTCGTCGTGAACGTATGCTGGACGGCGATGTACTGCCCGCCCGCGTCGGCGAAGACGTCGAAGTCGGTCAAGACTTCGTTGCCGTTGATGATCACGTTGAACAAGCGCTTTCCGGCGGCCGACCAGAAGTGCTCCACGAAGTACAGGGTGACGCTCCGGCTCTGGCCCGGCGCGAAGCCGCCCATCCGGTAGGTCATCTGGCTGTGCCGGTTCGTCTGCAGCACCGACTGCGGCGGAACGGGGGGCGTCAGCCAGTCGCTGGTGTTGATCGCGTGCGTGGTGCTCGAGACCGCCCCGCTGCCGAAGTCGGTGTCAGCGATGAACGGATTGGCAGCACCGCCTCCTCCGCAGTCGATCGAAGCGGCCCCACTGGTGCCCCCCGCCGCCATCGGCGTCATCGTGATCTGATTGGTATCTCCTGAGATGCCGACACTGTTGGTCGCGGCTACTTCGTAGAAGTACAGGGTTCCGCTGGTTGCGCTGGTGTCGATGTACGAGGGGCTGGTGACCGTCGCGATCGGGGTCGTGGCCTCGCCGTCGAACACCGTTCCGCGGTACACGTTGTAGGCCGTGGCGCCGGTGCTGGCCGTCCACGACAGCGCGACCTGGCCGCTGTCCGCGACGCCCCTCAGGTTCGTCGGGTCGCTCGGCAGAGCACCGGAGGCCGCAGTCACCGTTACTTCGTCCACGCGCGATATGCCGTGATTCGTCACGGCGAACTGCGTGATCGTGTTCTGGCCGGCACGGAGGCGCGCCTGGATGAACGAGTGTCGGTACGTCTCGAAGCTACCGGTGATCGGGAAACGCTGATGCCTGGTCACGACCGTCCCGTTCACCTGGAGGCCCATTTCCCGGTTGGTGACGTTCGGGAACAGACCTGGGCCGAACGCATACCGAAAGTCGATGTTGTAGAGGCCAGCCGACGGAACGACGACGTTGCTGAAGGTCAGCGTGGCCGTGTCCGCGTACGCCATGGCCACGACCGTGCCGCCCGGAGCGAGCGCGCCCGCCTGCGCGCTCAGCCACTGCGGAAACCAATCAGGGCAATTCAGACACTGCGACGGCGTGTCGTTGAACCAGTCGAACCCGTCTCCAAGACCATCCTTTCCGTAGAACACCAAGCCCCCATCGCTGGCAAGCCCGGCGCCGGTACCGCTTCCCGGGGACGTGCGCGGCGTCGCGGGGCTCGCCGTCTCGACCGACTGCGGCGAAACCACGCCGTCGTTCACCGCCGCCACCTTGTAATAGTAGATCGTCGGCGGTCCACCCGTGAGGCCGGTGTCCGTGTAGGACGTACTCGTCGTCGATCCGATCGGGGTCGTCCCTTCGCCGCCGGCAATGGTCGAACGATAGATGTTGTAGCTGGTGGCCCCGGCCGCCGCATTCCAGAACACCACCATGTTCCCGGACGAGGGGGGATGCGCCTCGACGCCCGTTGGCACCGCCAGCCCCGCTGCATAAGCCACGTGCGCGCACGCTGCGAGCGAGACACCGCCGAGTACCGCGATCGTTCTGTGCAACCGTCTCTTCATGTTGTAGCTCCTTCCGGTTCGTGTCGGACGTGTGGGCACATGGGGGGCCGCGCCCGATGGGAGAAGGTAGCAGTCCGTCGAGCCGCTCCGGACGTTCGAGTGGCGTGTCCCATTGACGAGGTTCGCTAGCGGGAGGACCCGCTCACGGCCGGAACACGGCCAGGCCGGCGAATGAATTTACGACCCCCAGGCGATTTCCTGCCAACGTGCGGATCGGAGCGACGTCGCCGTTGGCCTCGCGGGAGTACACCCGTATGACCCCAAAGTCGGCGACATAGAGCTCATCTTCGAAGACGGCCACCGCGGCCGGGAAACGCAATCCTGTGCTGGGTCCGGCAAGCACGCGGACCGGAGCCACGGTGCCACTGGCGGTCTCCGGAAGCACCACGACGCTGTGGCTGCAGGAATCGGACACGTAGATCTCGCCGCCGTGGATCGCGAGCCCTGACTGGCATATCAGCGCCGACGTGACCATCGTCCGGGTGGGTGCCTGCGCACCCGACGCCATGCGCGAGTACACAGCGATCTGTGCCTCGGAGGCGAACAGCGTCGCGTACAGTTCTCCGTTGTCGATTGCCAACCTGCCCACGCGGACGTCCGTCAACGTTCGGGTGGGAACCGCGTCTCCGCTGGCATCGAAAGCAAAGACCTGGATGTCTCCTTCGATGCTGGCATAGAGCTCACCATCGGACGCTGCCAGGGCATCGGGCCCGTTGCTGGTAGATAGCCGGATCTGCCGGGTCGGTGCGATGTCATCGTCCGCACCGAGGGGATAGAAGTTGATGGTACTCGGAAAGGAGTTACCCACCACGAATTCACCGTCAGCCACCAGGAACGCATTCACTTGTCCCAGCTCCGTCAGCTGACCGGTGATGATGCGAAGCGGTGCCACGTTATTTCCGGCACGGGCTGGCAGTGTCTCGATACCCGGGCCTGGAAATACACTGGAGGACCCTTCGGCAATCGCCACCAGCGGCAGGTCGTCCTGCACGTCGATCGCGATGTCATAACCCTGGGTCATGTCCACGGCGTCGCCGTCCGCACGAAATCGCAGCGGCACGCTGGTCCGCTGGCGCGCGGTCACCGTGAACGGGACGGGGTTGTCGGACAGCAGCGTCGCGGACACCGTCTGTGTCGCCGCACCCTCGATCCGTTCGAGGCGCCAGCCGGCCTCGAGCAGCGCGGAGTAGTCGCCGGTGTCGACATCCGCAGACAGCGACGTCCGGCCAGGATCGTCCTCGGTATTCCACCGCTGGGTCGACGTGGGTCCCTGGATCGTGATGATCGCGTCGCGCAACCGGTAGACCGCGCCCGAGGTACCCCGGCCGGTCAGGTTGACGATGAGGGTTCCGACCTCGTCATCGGGGCTGGAACATCCGACGGAAGGTCCGGATGCTACCACCGCGATTGTACAGAACCACAAAGCAGCTCGACCATGGCGCACCGTACGCATAAACACTCCTCGTTGATGGAGACAGACCGCCGCCGGCACGTGCCCCCTGGCAGGGATGCCCCGCGATCCACGGTCCAACGAACCAGGCGCAGGTTCTGGACGAACATTTCTTCGTGACCTCCGACGTCATCGATGAGCGCGGCCAGAATTCCGCATCCCGCGGTCCTGACCAGCGCCGCGGCCGCCGCGCTCTTCTTGGCGATCGGCCGCAACCGGGGCGTCAGGGCTCGCCGCGCTGCCACCGCCCCCGACGCTCCTCCGCTCGCCCGCGAGCGGACCCGGCTACGGCAGCGCTTCGTTCAGCACGCACACGGCGCGGTCGAACCCATCCAGGCTGACCGCCGGGGACCCGCTGGTCGTTGCCACGGCGCTGTCGTCGAGCGGCGTCTTGCGCGCGGTGCACGTTGCCGTCTCCGCGACAACGATCGGGAACGGCGTGTTGATCAGGCCGTGCACGGCAATGTTGTCGATGAACCAGCCGACAAACGACGCCCCGCCGTCCGTGCTGAGCCGGAACCGGATCTGGAATGCCGTGCCCGCGAACTGATTCCCGAAGTCGAGCTCCAGCGGCTGGAGCGCCGGGAAGCCAGCGCTCGTCCCGCTGTACGCCATCCGGCCGCGGAGCGCCGATCCGACGAGCGTCGCATTGTATCCGGGGTTGGCGCCGAACGCCGTCACGTCCCGCCAGGTCGCCCCGCCGTCGGTCGACAGCTCGATCACGCCGCCATCGAAGAACGCCGACGGATCGCCCTCGAGGCTGTACGCCTGCGTGAGGTCGATGACGACCGGCTCGCTCGGGCTTGCCTGCAGCGGCGGCGACACGTACTGCGTGTCGGTCGTGAACGCGGCGTTCTGGGCGAACAACGTCCGGTTCCCGGACGCCTCGAGCGCGGTTCCCCACAAGCCCGCCGCGCCGGCGCCGGTCGGCGTCCACGGCGTGATCCGGGCCTCGGCGCCCTCGGTGGCCGACGCCGCCGGGACGTCATCGGCGCCGGTCCGGATCGTCAGCGACGCATCGACGCCGTTCGCGCTGCAGGTGTTGTCGCCGGCGACGTGCACCTTGATCGTGACCAGCGTGTTGCGCGGCGCGGTCTGCAGCACCGTCACCGGGATCGCGAGGCTGGAGCTGGTGAACGGCTGCAGCGCGGGGATCCTGAGCGGCGCGCCGATCCGGACGCCGGTGGCCGTGGTCGTCGCCGTGACGGTGACGTTCTCGGCCGCGATGATGCCGTTGTTGGCCAGGGTCAGGTGCAGGGTTCCCGACTCGCCCGGGTCGAGGTAGCCGTCGTGGTCGCACGAGGTGCCGTCGTCGACGAGGCTGAGCCCGCCGAGGCCGAACTTGCCGGCCAGCGTGCCACTCTCGATCACGCCGGCGTTGGTCGCCGACGAGTTGCTCGGCGACACCGCGCACGAGCCCGCGCCGCGGCCCGCGAACGCCGCCGCCATCAGGATCATGTCGTCGGTGTCGAGCGCGCTCGCCGCCGCAAGCAGCGCATCGCGCTGCTCGGTGAACGTCGCGTCCGGCGGTGCCAGCAACAGGCCGGCCACCACGTAGTCCGACATCCGGCGGCGCGCGATAGTGACGCCGTGCTCGTCGGCGAGCACGTTGAGCACCTCCCACATCATGGTCGCCCAGATCTCGCCCGTGGCGTGCACCTCGCTGTTGCCAGCGCCGCTACGCGCGCCCGGCAGCGGATTCTCGTCGCCGATGTGCTTGAAGGTCCGCGGGTCCTTGCTGCGATCGCGGCTGTACGGGAACCGGCGGATGCCGAAGTACGCGCTGTTGGGCGTTCCGTCGGCCAGCGCGTAGAGCGCCTCTGGATAGGCGCCATCGCGGTTGTCGGCGTCACGCAGCATCATCAGGAGCGCGTTGAAATCGCCCCAGCCTTCGCTCATACCACTGCACTGCTGCGCGCCGCACGAAGCGAGGCGATGATGGAGGTAGTGCCCCCACTCGTGGGCGACCACCGTGTTGTCCAGATCGCCATCGCGCTCGACTCCCATGGACACGCTGTGCATCGTGACGGTCACGGTGCCGGTCGCGAGCCCGGCCTTCAGCGCTTCGCCAACCGTCACGCCGACCGCGAGCCCCGAGAGGTTGGACGGGCCGTTGCCGCCGAACCCTCTCGGATTGTCGCCCGCCGGATCTTCGATCATGATACCGGCGGCGCCGGCCGCCTTCGCGTTGGCGACGACATTGGCGGAGTTGCACACGCCCGAGAATGTCGCCAGGACGATCTTGCCAGCGACATCGCTGGTGATCCGCTGACACGCGTCATCGAATGGCGCCGTCGTATCGGTCGGAATCGCCAGATCGCCTTGCAGATCGAAGTTGCGTGGCCCCGAGCCGATCGCCTCGCTGGCCAGCGGTCCACTCGGCCCGTCGAGCGACGTCGTCGTGGGCGCCGACCACAAGTACATCCGCATCCGTGGCCGTCCGCCATCGGCCGGCGTCGACATATTGGCATTGTTGCGATTGCCAATGTTCGCACCCGCCTGCGCCAGCACGAGCAGCGGGTCGTTCGCCACGCCGCCGCGGCCGAAGTTGTCGCGCTGCGCGTTGCGCGTCGCCTCGGTGAACCCGGAGTCGTACCACCAGTCGTGCAGCCAGTTGACGATGAAGAACGCATTGACCGCGGCGGCCTTCGACTGATCGGGTGTGTCGAGGGGACCGATCTCGTGATTGTAGGTGTAGTTGAGCACACGGCCCGCGCGGACCTCGGGCCGGATATCGCTCGGCGATGCCCCGTTGCTGCCGTCCATGTCCGCGAACGCCTCGGCGTTGTTGCCGGAGGTCGTCGTGGCGTTGGCGGGAAGCCACGGATCGACGGACCCGTTGAACGCCTCCATCACCACCAGGTTCGGCGGGATCAGCCCTGGCACCGAACCGTCCGGGATACCCGTCGGATGCGGCGAGAACCCATCGAGCGGACCGTCGAACGGCCGGCGATTGCCGGTGGTCTCGGCGTAGACCCGGTACACGAACGCGTCGTTCTGCACCAGGTCCGTGTCGCGGACGATCTTGCCACTGTCGTCGGACACCAGATACTCGTGCGCATAGAACGGCGACGCGTCGATCATCGGATCAAACGCGCCGGTGCCCACCACCTCGACCCGCCATACGCGCTCGAGGCCGTTGTCGATCTTGGTGAGCTCGCGGCGTGCGCGCGCACTCTCCACCTGCAACTCCGGAGTCGAGGCGACCGCGAGCGTTTGCCAGCCATCTGCGTCCCCGGCCGGCGCGGCCTCCTCGATGATCGCCGGCTGCGGGCGCGCCGCGCCGTATTGCTTGTCGAGCGCGTGGCCGAGCGCCTCTCGCGACGACGATACGAAGCGCGGCTTGGCCGCCGATGCCATCAGCGTTCCGGATATCGCTGCCAGCTTGCCGTCGGTGTGCAGCAGCACGTGCAGCTCGCCTTGGTAGACGGGGATACCGTCGACCTCCTGGGCCAGCGTCACCACCGTCGCGCCATTGCGCAGCGGCTGCGTCGAGCGCAGGGCGAGATCCGTCGTCTGCCCCTGCGCCACCCACAGCTCCTTGAGCGCGGCGACGTGGTCACGAGCCGCCGCTCCCGGAGCCATCCCCGCAGCCACGGCGCGCGGCACGATCGCCCGGATCAGCCGCGGCGCACCCGAGTCGTCGCTCGCGACGATCGACATACCGAGGCCAGTGGCCCTCTGGTCGATCGGCGTCGCGGTCTGCCCGTCGTCCGAGCCCCCGGGGGCGCCGGGCTCATCCGGAGTTGCCGATGGTGAATCGCCGCTACACGCGGCGGCAAACAAGAACGAAGGAACGACCAGCGCTCGCAACCGGAAACGCATAATAGGCCTTTCTGTCGATGACGCCGCACCGTACGGCCGCCGCGGCCTGCCATGTTAGAAATGGCCGGACATGACGGTGTCCTGTGCTAACGTGGGCCGCGCCACCGCATCGTCGAGTTCGCAGCCCACACATGCACCTCGGTCACGCCCGGCCTGTGCGGCGCCGCGCGGCGCCGATCTGGCCGCTTTCGCTGGCTACTCACGAAACTCGGTCTACGGCCTGGTTCAGGTGTTCCGCGCCATGACCGCGATCCTGTGGCTCATCTCGCGCTACGTCGCCCGAAACGGGCCATCATGGCTCATGAACCCATACTTTGCATTTACACAGCTTCTGTCACTCTGACATCTCAGGGCGGCATGCTGAGACGATGCACGCGCGGTGATGGCACCGCTTTTCGGATCAGATCCCGGCTCGATCAACGCTTGGAGCGCGTACCTGTAGCCGCGATCCGTTTGAGAAATCGATCGAGAACCTGAGCCGTGATGAACCTCGGGTTCGCCGCCCGGATCGCTCTCCCTACGGTTTCGGCGGCGGAGATCGCCAGGCCACCAGTTTCGACGAGCAGCGCAACGACTTCAAGGCCCCACAAGATCGCAACGTCTTCGGCACCGCATTCGCGTCGAAGGCGACCGTCGTTGGTAACGCATGTCCACCCGTTGTCGCGGGCGAGCAGCAGACACAGGTGGTCGTGAAACGACAACCCGGCGCGTCGTTGCGCGGCCTGCGTCACAAGATCGAGCGACGGCTCGGCCCCGACGATCCCCAGCTCGGTCCAGTCGAAGTCTTTGAACTGCTCGACCTCCTCGAGCAGGATCGGCATCGGTACATGGACACGTCCGACGTGCTTCGAGATCAAAGGGATGACGGTGCGATCGGAGTCACAGAAATCGATCAGGACGTTCGCGTCCATCAAGAGCAGCGGGCGACGCGCGCTGGCCATAACACTTCAGTCCACCCAGGAAGCGACGTGCTCGCGCATGGTACGCAGATCGACGCCCAAGATCTCGGCGGCGCGGCCCACCGAGATCATCTGCTTGTCGACCGCGGTGCGGACGAGGGAGCACAAGCGATCTTCCACGAAGTCGTCCGAGCTGAGGCGCTTGGGTTCGTCGGCAGCGCGGGGCTCGACCATCGAGGACTGAAAATCCGCGGGCGGCAGCCGGTCTGGTTCGTCGCTCTTCTTCAGCCCGTGCCCGAACCGTCGCTTGTGCGCGACCTGAAACTGCATCCAGAGATCCGCCCCGTGCCCGTGCTCCGACAGCCGATACAGCACGGTGCGGTAGCTGACCCTGAAGATCCGCTTGATCTTCAAGACCCGATCTACCAGCGGCAACCCGCGCGCTTCCGCCCACTCGCTGTTGAACACGTCGTCCGGCATCAGAAAGTGGCTCGCAAACTGATCGGCTTCCTTCTCCTCTGCTTCATTCTCGTCTCGTCGCCCAACATCGTAGGCTGAGAGATGGAGCAAGAGATGACCGAGCTCGTGTGCAGCCGTGAAGATCCAGCGCTCGACTGAGATCCGATCCCACACGTTTACGACCACGGCGGGCCCGCCGTCCTCGGCTCCGACCGACAGACCAAAGAATCCTTCCGAAGCCAGCGGCAGAGGGTAGACCTTGATGCCTGCACGCTCTTGCAGCAGGCCACAGATGTCGCGAATGCCCTCGCCGGCTCCCAAGCTGAGCTCACGCCGCGCGGCACCTGCCCCCTCCCGCGCTCGCTTCGCGCCAGACTTCGCCGAACAGGTCTTCGCGAGTTTGTCGAGCCGGTAGGGAATGCTGTCGTCGACCATCGTCTCCAGCTCGCTGTAGTCGTCGAGCCACCGGGAGACGTCCACCAGCACCTGCTCCCGGCTCGTCATCTTCTTGGCAGCGCGGAACCGCACCGCCTTCAACACCCGGACCGGCGAGAGCAGGTCCTGAAGCTTGACCTCCAGCACGTCTGCGATCCGCAGAAGCGTGTCAACCTTTGGCCTAGCCGCACCCGACTCGATGTTGCCGTAGGCGACGCGGCTCAGCTTGGCCCGTTCCGCCAGCTCGGCCTGGCTCAGCTTCTGTGCATCGCGCAGACGTCGGAGATTCTGGGTCAGCGCCGAGGTCTCTTGCATCGCTGGCTAGCTTGTCATATTCGCTGCGCTCTGCAAGATGCCAAGTCTAGCTTGCCGTCGCCAAATGTCACGGCGACTCGCCACATCGGGGAGCCTCGCACCGACTGTTGGGGCCGAAATCTCCGGGCTGAATCGATCACTTGAGAGCTCTACCAGCACGTCGACAGCAGCCCGGCGAGCTGTTCCTTGATGGCTGGGCTGCTCCACGCGCCGGCCTGGCACAGGCCGACGTGCCGCTGCTCGCACGTGTGCAGCTTCGTCGCGTACGGTCCGGTCACCGGCCGCGAGGTCGCGGTCTCCGGGTAGAGCAGCATCGAGCGAGGTCCACCGAGCAGCTCGTTGTAGACGAACATCTGCTTGAGGTCGTCGTCCGACGGGACCCCGTTCAGCGGCACCTTCCACTTCGTGTCGATCACAAGCAACGGTGGCCCGCGACCGTCGCGGGTCTCGGCCCGCACGACGATGTCAGGCTTCACCCGCCGTACACCGTGGTGCGACGGGGTCCAGAACACGTGGCGCTCTTGCGCATGGACCCGGAGTCCCGGCGGCGCCACGCGGCGCAGCAGTGTTGCGATGTAGCGCTCCCATAAGACGTTCATGTCGAACAGCAGCGCAAACACGCGCTCACGGCCTGCGCGAAGTTGGGGGCCTTGTTGGGCGAGGATCATTCGCGCATAGATCAGCGCGTTCGCGTAACGCTGGGTCGCGCGCGCGAGCCGGATCTGGTCAAGGTCCGCGACCGTCAGGCGCGAAGTCTGCAGCTCGGGTAGCTGCGCGAGGCTGGAGTCGACGCTTCTGGCCACACTTGGCGACAGTGCGCACCACGAAAGCGCGTCCAGCGCCGCAGCGAGCACGCGATTGATCATGATGTCGTGGTCAAATGTCTGGTACTCGACGAAGAACCGGTCGGCGCGCGCGATATTCTCGCGCAGCTGGCCCGCTATCTTGAGCCGGCCGCGGAACACGGCACCGTTGCTTTGGGTGGTACGATAGCCCTTGGCCAGTCCCTCGTGGAGCAAGGGCGCGAGCTCCGCCAGGTAGGCTTGCGCGACCAAGTCGAGCAGCCGGCTCCGCGTGAGCTTCTGCGCTGCGCTCGCCATCGGCTTCAGCCGCAGCCCCAGCGCGACCCGCAGCATTTCGAGCAGGCCGTCTCGCCACACGGCAGTCCGCGGAGACGCGCCGCGATCCGCCTTTGGCAAGATCTCGATCGACAGCTCGCCCACCTCGATGTAGCCCACGAAGCTCCGCGCTTTGAGCTTCTTGTGGCCAACCTCGAAGTACTGGCCACCGTGGGCGTCGTTGAACCGGACCAGCGTATCGAACTCGCTCTGTCGAAGGCCCTCGGTCTCGTCGGACACTCGCAGCCGCTGGGGTCAGGTCCTCCACGAGCTCAATATCTGTATCCGCCTTCGTCGGTGCGCGCTGGAACCGCCCGATCAAGTCGTGAGTCAGGTAGTGTGTCTTGCCGGTGCCGGGCGGACCATACAAGATGAGGTTCAGCGGCAAGCCATCCATCGCTGCCTCATCATCTATGGGAACCTCGATCGTAGCGGCAACGCCGGCCGGCCGGCCAAAGACCATCTCGATGATGTCCGGCCGCTTGATCGGAACCAACGTGTCTTGCCAGTTGCCGCCACCCTTTCCGATGGGGGCCTTGCCCTTGTAGCTCGCCAGCGGGAGTGGCCGCAGCGCGAGCCGGCCGTCCTGTGGATCGACCGAAACGACCTCGCCGACATAGTGCACCACGAGATCATTCGTGCCGCCGAGACCCTTGATTGCGAAGTAGTCGCCAACCCTGATGCCCGCGAAACGCTTCCACGTTCGTTGGGCAGCCGGCTTGTCGCTGTCGCGCTTCCAGCCGATCTGCCAGTAGCTGTCAGCCTTGAACTTCGCGAGGCGGGTCCGGTCGCTGAACCCGCCGGCCCAGTACTGCCGGGCGACTGCGACCGCGTCCTCGACCTCATCGTCGTCGGGTTCGCGGTCGGCCGCAGCGAGCTGCTCCGACGTCAGCCACCGCCCGAGCTCAACGATGGGCTTGCCGCGCTGCGTTGTTCGCCCGCGATCGATGAAGTCTAGCTTGAGCAGGGCGAGCTGGACCAGACGGCGGAACACCGCCTCGGCGGCAGGAAGGACCGTCCCTGTGGGTGCCTCCACCTCGCAAAGCTCCGCGGTGTTCTTGCCGAGGATCGGAATCTGTGCCCCGGCCAACATCTCGCGCATGCCGGCGTTGAGCGCTTCACAATATCATCACGGCGAGGTGCGTCGCGCGCGCTCGCCACTCCGAAGATCGGCGGAATCGTTTGGCGGCCCCGCAGTAGCCCTGCGACCTCCAGCAAAGCGCCCGCCAGCTCGGTCCTCGATCGGCTCGGTGCATCGAGCCCAAGCTCCCAGCGGGCCGCCCATAGCTCGCACCGCACCAGATGTCCGAGCCACGCCCAAAGCGGTGGCCGCGCGTCCGCAATGAGCTGGGGCATCTGCGCGTCCTCGCGGCCTGCCGGGATCGAGACCACAATCTCGCGCGCCAGCTCCACGAACCGTGCCTGTGTCAACGAACGAAGGACTGAGTCAGGAGTCGGCCCCACCACCGGAGCGGAGCATAGCTGATTCCAGGATCCCACGGACCAGAGGTGCCGGTGGACTGATTTCCCGGCCTTCCGGGGATCGCTCTGCTTGCGGCCGTACGACCACATGATCACACACGTGAACGATCTACCATCACCCGGAGCTCAGCGATGTATCGCGTCGCGATCGGCACCAGCTCATCGCGGTGCTGCGTATCATGAGAGCCGGCGGCCATGCCGACCGATACGATTGCGGCGTAGATACGCCCTCGTGGTCCAACAACGGCCGCTGGATCGATCACCGCTACCATGGCCCGGCGGTCCGCTGGCTCCCGCGGATCCATATGCCGCCGCGACGTGGATCCGGAGCCGACCGCCTCCCATGTGCCGATCCGTATCTTGACGCCAAGCACGTTGGCGACACTTGGTCGCCTCCGGCCGCGCCGCTGCTCAATCCGAGGGTAGCCGCAGGGCTTCGCGGCAAAGTGCTCTACACTCGAACCATGGAGAAGTCTCAGTTTGCTGAGCGTTTCGCGGATGCTTCGCGCGCCGCCATCGAGTTCGCGCGCCGCTTCGTGGAGGAGACGCTCCCTGACGTTATCCGGTACCACGTCACGCTGAACTCATCCTACGACGGCAATCCACTGCATCCGGGCGAGGCCACATATCCAGATGACACGTCGAAGTATCCACCAGACCACCTTGCTCGGATGGAGCTCACGCCCTTGATCTCTCTCCTCTGGCGCGACGGCGCCGTGCCTGAATGGATCGATCGATCTTGAGGTGGAGACGACCGATGCCGACGCGACCATCGTCCGCGTGATGGCCTGCGGGCGCTTCACCGCGAACGAGTCACTCTTGTATCACAAACAAGAAGGCCGGGCTCCGTTTCATGTGCTCGGTCCTTCGATCCCACCAGACTCGATGAAGGATCATCCGGAACGTTTCAGCTTGTGGTGGAGCGTCACCGCACCCGACAGCGCGACGCTGCGTCGCGCCGTTGGACGCGGCGATAAGGTCCGCATCCTCGTCGTCCAAGGCCGCTGGTGCAACGACGCCGTGATCTCCGCGGCGGCTGCATTCACCCGGCTCGTCACGCTTCGGCTCGAGGGCACAACGGTGCACGGTCCCGGGCTTGCGGCTCTGGCGGGCAGTGCGCCGATCGAGCATCTGTGTCTCACAGATGTCGGCCCTCACCGGCTCGATCTCGCGGCGCTGTCCCAGCACGAGCAACTCGGCCACCTTGAAATCGCCGGCGAGCCCTCTCAGCTCGAAGGAGTCGACGCGCTCGCGACGCTCGCGCGAGCGGTGCACGTCGCGCTCAGCGTCCGTGCCCTCTCGAACGTTGAGTTTGCGAGGCGCATGCCGCTGCTGGACCATCTCGACGTCAGTGGTACGTGCGTTTCATCACTCGAGCCACTCGCAAACGCCCGGGTGCTTCGCCACCTCGCACTTCGCAGGACGGCGATCTCTGACCCCGAGCTACGGTATCTTGCACGCCTGCCGTTGCTTCACACCCTCGAACTGAGCGCGACGCGCATCACCGACGCCGGCGTCTCGCTGATTGCACGGATACCCACGCTGTGGCGCCTTTGGCTCGAGCGCACCTCCGTCACCGATGCAACGCTCGATGCGTTCAGCGAGGCGCGCCAGCTTGACCGGATCGACGTGCGAGGCACACGGGTTACCCTCACAGCTGTTGCGCGGCTTGCGAAAGCGCTGCCCCGCCTCCAGATCGTCGCTGACGGTTGGAAATCGCTGCCACGTCGCCTGCGGGACGACAATGGGTAGATCTCCGCGGGCGTCAACAACCTGCTGAAGCGCGAGCCGACGACCTGCTTCAGCTGCTCGCTCGACGGGTTCAACGCCACGACGTATAACAGCGCCCGCGCGTTCGCCGGCGTGAGCGCGACGTATCCTATGCAGTGATGGCGACGCTCGCCGAGGCCGTCGCGTCGATGCCGGCGGATCCGGCCGACGTGCAGGTCAGTCGTCGTCCTGCATCATCGAGAGGTCTTCGATAGGTCTGTTCGGATCGGCGATGGCCGCCTCGAGGAGAACCACGTAGTGTGCCGCGAGCTGCTCGGCCATGGCTGGCTCGAAGCGGGCCGCCGAGTAGTCCAGGCTCGCGACAACGTGGTCGTCGGTTTCCAGTAGATTGAGGTTGAGATACAGCCGATCGATCTCGAGGCTACCGATCCGGCGTTCGACGCGGCATCCAGGAAACGCGGACGGAGGCTTGCGCTGGACCAGGTTGAACGTCACCTGGAAAACAGGGTCATGCTCGGCATGTCGGGTGGGGCCGAGGTCGTCCAGGAGTACGCCCAAGGGGACGTAGTGGCTGAACGCCGACGTCGCGAAGTCCCGAACCTCGGCGAGGAGCTTGGCGAACGAGATGCGCTTCGCGAGCTTGGCTCGCACCGGCACATGATCCATGAAGCACCCGACGACCTGCGACAGCGCGTCGTCACTCCGGTTGTGTACCGAGGTCCCGACGACGATGTCGATGGCTTCGGTGTAGCGATGCAGGACGGCGAAGAATCCTGCCATGACGACGTGGTAGAAGGTTGCGGAGCTCGCGCGCGCGATCTCGCGCAGCCGGCGCACGAGCAGGTCGTCGAGCTGGAACGACACACTGCCGGTCGCTTGCGACGCCGCCGCAGCTGGGGTCATCGTCGGTATTTGTAGCGCCTCCGGGGCGCCTGCCAGTGCCGTTCTCCAGAGCTCGAGGTGGCGATCGCGCGACGGTTGCATCGCCTGGGCGCGCTGCCACAGAACGTAGTCGACGTGGTCCAGTGGAAGCGCGGGTAAGGCCGGCGCCGTACCCACCAGCTCGGCACGATAGAGCTCTGCCAGATCTCGAAACAGGACATCGGAGGACCAGCGATCGGTCAGGATATGCGGCAGCGCGATGACGAGAACGTGGTCCTGAGGATCGATGCGGATCAGCGTGGCCGAGAACGGCGGCCAGCTGGCGAGGTCGAAGCGATGGAGCCGTGCAGCGGCGACGAGCCGCTCGCACTCCGCGGCGCGTCGCTCGGCAGGCAGGTGCTCGAGGCTGGCGTGCGCGACGCTCGACGCCGGGCGGGGCTCGAGATTCTGTACGACGGTGCCCGTCGCCTCGCAATGGAACGTGACCTGAAGCGCCGGATGGCGGGCCACCAGCAACGCCCAGGCGCGCGCGAGTGCCTCGTGGTCGAGCGACCCGTGCAACATCAGCTCCTCGAGCGTGTTGCTGCGCCCGCCCAACTGCTCGACGAGCCACATGCGAGTTTGGACGTCGGACGTGGGAAACTGTCCGAACCGCTCGGGCCTTGGTAGCGGCGAGCTCGCTTCCGGCACGCCGACCATTCGATCGATGAGCGCGGCGAGCTCGGCGAGGCCGGCGTTCTGGAACATGAGCGACGAGGGCAGCGCGATGCCGACTTGCTCGCTCACCTTGTTCAAGACCGTCAATGCGGCGAGCGAGTCGCCGCCGAGGGCGAAGAAGTTGTCGGTGCGGCTCACATGCGCCACCGAAAGCCGCTCCTTCCATACCTGGGCGAGCAAGCCTTCGGTCGACGACGCAGAGCCGGACTTCAGCAAGTAGCGTTTGAGCTTCCCCGTTGCCGTCCGTGGAAACTCCGCGACAAGCTCGAAGGCTCGGGGCACCTTGTACGCCGCCAGCCGCGCACTGCAGGCATCGAACAGCTCCCGCGACAGCTCCGGGTCATGGCGGCGGGACCGGACGAACGCCGTCAGGACCGGGACGCCGGTATCGCTGTCGACGATCGCGACGGCGACGTCCGCCACATCCGGATGGGCGGCGATCTCCTGCTCGATCTCGCGCGGAGCGACCCAGTTGCCGCCGAGCTTCATGAGGTCGTCGACGCGGCCCTCGTGATAGATCCGATCGTCGACGATCCGCGCGGTGTCGCCGGTGCGCACCCATCCATCGACGAGCGTGCGGGCAGTCAGCTCGGGACGGTTCCAGTAGCCGACGAACATGTGGGGCCCCCGAAGCCACAGCTCGCCGCGTTGGTCGATCACAGCGTTGCCGTCGGAATCGAGGATCTTGGCCTCGAAGCCGTCTAGCGGGCGTCCGACGCTGCGGGCGACCATGTCGTCCAGCCGGTTCGACGCGACGTGGTACATGGCTTCCGTCGAGCCAAGACTATCCAGGAGCGGCACACCGAACCGAGCCCGAAACCGCTCGAACACATCGGGCCGGAGGACCTCGCCCCCCGAGATCGCCGCTCGCATCCGCGGTCCCGTGTTCGCCGCCGGGAGCCCCACATAGCCAGCCCAGAACGATGCGACGCCGTAGAGCAAGGTGGGCGCGTACACGTCGATCAGCGCCTGCAGCGCCGCCGGAATCGCAGGCGCGGTGTTCACGATCACCGATGCCCCCACCGCCGCGGGGACGAACACCGAGTTCCCGAGGCCGTAGGAGAAATGCATCCTCGAGACCGACAGGATCACGTCGCCGGGGCCCATCCCGAGCACCTGCTTGGCCTGGCCGTTGCGCGATGCCTGGAGGTTGCCATGCGAGTGCATCACCCCCTTCGGTGTTCCCGTCGTGCCCGAGGTGTATAACCAGAACGCGATGTCGCTCGTGCGGGTCGCGACATCGCGCAGACGCTCCGGCGCTCCGGCGACGTCGGGCCAGGGGATGGCACCGGCGATCGACGATGGCTCCGTCGCGATGCACAGGACCTCGCGGAGCTTCGCCGCGGCGACGACGCGCTCGCTGCCCGCATCGAACACGATCGCCTTGGCGCGGCTGTCGTCGACGATGCCGCGAAGCTCGGCGGGCATCAGGGCCGGCGAGATCGGTACGGCCACCAGTCCCGCCCGGATCGCCCCCCAGAAGGTGCACACGAACTCCACGCAGTCCTTCGTGCTGATCAGCACGCGATCACCATGCGCCAGTCCACGATCTAGCAGTCCGGAACCGAAGCTCCGGGCGCGCCCGACGACGGCGCCGTACGACCAGGTGTTGCTCGATGTGATCAGACAGGGATGGTCGGGGTGCTCGTCGAGATTCCACTCGAGCAGATCGACCGTGGCGTTATAGTGGCCAGCGTGCGCGGAACCCATGACGTTCACATCACTCCCTGCTTGATTTGCGTGTCAGTGCCCTCACGAAGGCCGTGCCTCCGAGGGCTGCGTCATTGCCTCGCCATTGGCAACCATCAGCTCACGCCGATCGCCTCTGCAGGCCAGCTTGCCTACACATTCGCGCGGTGGTTGGTCAGAAGTACGACTCGAGCTTGCTCCGCCGGCGAATGTCGGCCGTCGAACAATGGAAGCTACCACCGTGCTTGTACGCGTTCCGGTACGCGACCGGGATCGGCTTGAAGCCCCACTCGCGGAGCGCCCGTTGCAGGGGCTCCTCCTGCCTCTCGACGATGATGCGCTCGTGGTCGAGGCTCAACATGTTCATCAGCAGCCACTCGAAGCTGCGGAAGCTCTTCGAGTCGCGTGGATAGGTCGTGCGGGGACAGGTGAGCATTTCCCAGCGCGACTTCTTGAGCATGTCGAGCACCGGTCCATCTTTCATGGGGCGGTCCGGGTTGACGAGGAACTTGCCCGGACAGAGCGGCACGAAGGTCGCGTCGATGTGAACCGCGCGGTCGTCGTGGAACTGGACCTCGTGCACGCGATACTCGTCGCCGAGGTGACGCCGGAGCCACTCGATGGCGAACCGGTTGCTCGTGTGGCTGCGCTGGAAGAATAGATCGCGCCCACATCGTGTGAGATCGGCCGCGTCCCAGACCGGCTCGACCTCGGTCGTCACGGGCTCCCAGTCTGGCCCGCGCTTGTGATCCGGATGGTAGAGGTCATCGGTGTGCATCGCTTTGGGCGAAGCCGTCCATCTGGCGCCGCGCTTGAAGTAGTCCATCACGAGCCGGCGATACGGTCGGTACTCGAAGAACCGGGCGCGCCAGCTCATGTTTGACTCGATGATCTCGTGGCCGATCACCGTCATCACGTCGCGAGGATTGTACTGCCCGGTACCAGACGGAGAGGTGAAGTCCGGGGTCGAATACGGCTCGCTGTTGTCGAGTGTGTCCGGTCGGCGGACGATGACGCCTTCGGCTCCCAGGACGTGGACGAAGTCCTCCACCTCCTTGCGCGCCGGCGCGAGCTGCTCCTCGGTGAATGGCTGGCCGCCGTAGAGCAGGTGGTAGTCGCGAATCTCCTCGAGGCCCTGGGTCGGAACCATCGCTTCGTGCCCCGGCTCCCACGGCGAGACGACCGTGCCATCGACCACGCCAACGATGACCTCTTCGAGGTGATCCCATTCATTGTGTGAATTCACGACCGGAAGGCTCGACATTCCACTAGTCTCCGTGTTTAGGCATTGACGGCGCCTTGGGGCGCCAGATGAAGTAGCTGCTGCCGCGAGCTCCGGGATACGTCGTGACGAGATCGTAGTTCGCGGTCAAGTGCTCGGGGAATTCCTTGCCGAAATGGACGTCGCCGTACCATCGATCTCCCCACAGGAATTCTGGCGCATCGATCGGCATCTCCAGGATGACCGCACGGAAGAATCGGGTATCGAGACGCGTGTACAGCGCGCGAGCGACCTCCGGGTCTCGGTTTGCCATGATGCGCAGGTTGAAGGCATCCAGCATGAACGGGCGCTCTCCGGCGAGGATGGCCCACCACGGATTCTCGACGAGCAGGGGTCCTGCGCCGCTTCGGGTCTCCGCGATGACCTTCTCGATCGTGGCTCGCTGCGGCGGCGGCTGCCGCAGGATGGTTGGCACCATGATGAGCACGGCGAGGGCCAAGCCGGTCATCGCCTGAGCTAGCGGGATCCGTCCACGAGCACCGGAAGCCACCAGGAACACCATGGCAATGAAGTCGAAGTCGATCAGATGATTCCGATCAACGCCCGGCGAACCGTACATGACCAGCGTGATGATGCCGGTCGTGAGAACCGCCAGCGGCAGCACGTCCCGGCGTTCCTGCCTCGGGAGGCCAGCAACGGTACCCAGCGCGAGTACCGCGAGGATCACGTCGGACGGCAGCACGATGTTGAGCATCAGCAGCGGAGCGCGCAACACGATCTCGACCCACGACGCGCCCCCCGAGGCGACCGCGGTGATCGCTTGCAGCGCTCGCCCGCCGCTCGCGATGTAGACGACAACCAGCCCGGCGGTGCAGCCGAGCGCCATCCAGCCGACGAAGCGCAGGGCAGCCTTGCGCTGGCCGGCGAATAGCAACGACAGCGCCACGGCGACGGCGCCGAACACGGTCGTCATCTTCGCCAGGAACGCGAGCGTGAACAGCGCCGCGGTCAGACCGAGCCCTGACCGATTGGAGACCCGATTGGAGACCCGATTGGAGACGAACACCACCAGCCCCCACAAGTTCAATGCCGCCGGGAGTAGATCTCCGCGCACTTCGACGAGCGCGAGCTGTTGCGAATACAGCCCCAAGGTGAGCGTGCACGCACAGACAGCCAGCGAACGTTGCACGCCCATGCGCCGCAGCAGCAGATAGGCGGCCACCAGGAGCGCCACCAGCGAGCCGAGCGAGATGAGATGGCCTGCCACGACGGGTCCCAGCCCCAGCTTGATCGCGCTCGCATGAAGGACGACGTGTAGTGGGAAGTACCGGGTCCCGCCGAAGCCGTCGTCGGAGACGAGCGGCCGGTAGAATTCGCCATTCGCCAGATCGACCGCCAGCCCGGTCCAGGTGCCCGACGGATCGCTGGTCACGATGCCGGTGTAGTTCGGCAGATCGCGAACGATGTGGCGCAGCGTGATGACTACCACGGCGGACGCGACGATCGCCGCGAGCCAGAAGCTCCACCGAGTGACGGGGCTCGCAGGCTTTGCGGCCTCGACTTCAACAGGCGGGGTTCCGTCAGCGGTCATGGGCATCTCACAGCCGTGTCTCGGTCCCGATTTCGGGTAACGAGATCTGGGTAACCACGCCGCCGGGAGCCTGGACGACGAAGCAGCTCGCCGTCGGATCGTCTGTGAAGCGGATCGCGATGCGCGACGGCTGCGTCTCGGCCAGCTCGAGCACCCTGACCTCGGCGCCCGGGACGGGAATCGGCCCGGGTGGCAACGCCCTCGGAGTGTTCAACCGCATATCTCCCGCATAGACCGCGCCTCGCTCGCTGCGGATCTCGATCGTCCGATCACCGGTTCTCGTGAGGGTGAGCGGGTTATTACCCGGCGGCGCCACCGTCACCTGGCGTCCGACCTCGGTGGAGGGCCAGCCGAGGCGCGCGGCCAGCAGGTAGTACTCCCGGAAGGCCATGATCGAACGCGGTCCACGAAGCCAGACGACCCGCTTGGATTCGCGGCAGGTCATCGGAACGCGCTGGATCGCTTCGACGGTGGCCGCGTCGTCGTCTTCGACGAACCAGTACCGGACCAGCCCGACGAATCGGACGGGGGACCACACGAACAAGTTGAGGATCATGATCAGCGTCGCGGTCGCCGCAGCGAGCCGCATCCAGGCTGCCCCGCCCGCGCGGGCGGCGACGGTGGCCGCCCGGCAAACCGCGACGGCCCAGAACACCGCCAGGCCGATCGTGAAGTAGAGCAAGCAGCGCACGGCGATGAACATGCCGGGATCGATGGGAGTCTGGATGACCCCGAGCACCGGGACCAGGGACAGCACCGCGCCGAGCAGGATGGCCCAGATGACGCGACGCTCTTGCGAGGATCGCGAGCGCATCCCGGCCCGGAACCAGGGAACGCTGACCGCGAACAGCGCCGCAGCCCATCCGAGGCCGAGCCCACCGAACGAGGCCTCGAAATACCAGCGGAGGTTGTGCGCTGCGATGGACAGGAACCGGATCGGCTCACTGAATGGATCGGCGTAGAGCGGGTTCAGCTTGGCTCCGACACCACCCACTTTGAGCAGGACCAGGAACGCGACGCAGATCGCCGTGAGCGGTAGGAGCGCGCGAATCCGATGCCAGCGGGATCCAACGTTTGCAGTGGCCCCGAGGAGCTCGAACGCGACGACGAAGGCGAAGGCGCCGAGGCTGGTTTCGCTGAACGCAAGCCCGAGCACCGCCAGCCCGGCAGCGAGCCACAGTCCCGGCTTCCAGCCCTCGCGCCACCGCACATGCATCATCACGGCGAGTATCGCCAGCGCGCCGCCGACGACAGAGTGTAAGTTCGCGAACCACACAGCGCTCTCGGCGTGCAAACCATCAAGCGCAAAGATGCAGACCGCCAGGCTCTGGAGCTCGATCGAGAGCTGGCGCCGCAGCCACGCCCAGACCGCCCCGAAGAAGCCGAGAAAGACCACAAGACTGGTCAGGTAGTACGGCAGTGGTGCGCGGCCGAATACCGAGTACGCGACGGCGACCACCCCACTCCACAGCGGCCGAACCTCGACCAGATAGGAGTCGGGATGCTTGTACCAGGGATAGAGACCGGCCGCGATCCATCGACGAGTCTCGCCGTCAGGTCCTCCCCATCGGTTCATCTCGAATGGCGAGACGAAGCGGGTGTCGAGGAGCGCCAGGTGGACGTGCGTATCCACGTCCATCGGGGCGCTGTGAAACGCGTAGATGGCCACGATCACGAGTGCGACACCGCACGCTACGACCGCGCATCGATTCGACAGAAGCGACTTCAATGTTACACCTGACGATCGAGAACTGTCACCGTGAGCTGTCACCGACCGGTCGCCAACATATCCACCAGCAACTTATGCGTCAACGCGCGCGGATGGTGGATCGGCAGAGTAGACCTCCGGCAGATACTTGTTGACCAAGCGGTCACCTTCTTTCAGCCGCGCGAAGCAGTACGGGAACGCCTGGTCGTAGGTCTTCCCGGGGATGATCCGACATTCGGCAGATGCGTAGTGGATCGAAAGCGCTCGCCGTCGCCGATCGGTGCTGTTCGTTCCGCTGCTGTGAATGGTCAAGCTATGAAACACCACGCCACCGCCGGCCGGCACGATGACCGGCGTGAACTGGATCTCCGCGTCCGGCGGACGAAGCGCCTCGGCCACACGCAGGTAGCTGGTGGCGCCGTTCACGCTGTCCCGGAAGTCTTCGGCGATGTTGCGCTCGACGACCTGCTGTCCCCAGCGGTGCGACCCGGGGACCACTTGCACCGTGCCGATCTCGGGGGACATGTCATCGAGGGCGATCCAGCACGTCAGCATTCGTGGACTTGTCGAGAACTGCCAATAACGATAGTCCTGATGCGTCGCGAGCGGCGCGCCTCCAGGCGGCTTATCAAGCAGTTGATCCTCGATCACCGACACGGCGCTGGTCTCGAGCAACCGCGCCGCACAGCGCCCGAGCTCGGCGCGCGTCACCAGCGACCAGATGTCCGCGTCGAGCAGCCGCCCATGCACCACCCAGTGAGTCGTGCGCGAATCTCCGAAGATTGGATGCGGCGATGCCTGTATCGCGGGTGGGCGACGATCACCCTGATAGTGACCCGCCAGGATCCGATCCAGGCTGCGCCGGGCGATCGCGACGGTCTCCTCGTCGATGATGCGATCGAGGATGAGAAACCCATCGCGGTTGAACTGCTCTGCCTGCTCGTCGTCTCTCTGCAAGAGCTCTCCTTGTAGGCTCGGTGCGCGTGAACTCTCGCTCGGTTGCCTGAGATCTACCACTCGCGGCTAGCCCTGTGCCAGCTCCCGCGATCCGACTCTCGTGCCCACTATCGTGCTCACTCCGCGCTCGTTATCGTGCTCACTCTCGTCCTCACTACGTGCCCACTGTTGTGCTCATTCTCGTCCCTGAAGCAAACCGTGTTCCACGTCGTCAGCGGGAGGAACCCTACGTCCCGCATCCTTGACAGCTCTGAACGCCGCTGCGCAGAATCCCGGGCTCATGAAGACTCGGCTGTTGTCTCGTGCGGATGTAGTCGAGATCGTGCGAAAGGTCGGTCGCGACGCACTGATGGACGCGATGATCTCCGCGTTGACTGACGCGCTGGTTCGCTACGACCCTCGAGCGGTCGAGGTGCGAAAGCGAGACGGGTTCAACTACGATCGCGCGCCCCCAACCCCGATGTCACCCGAGGTGGCGGGCGGCCTCCTCGAATGGATGCCGGTGCTCGAGCTCGGAGCCGCGTCGACGATCAAGATGGTCGCCTACAACCCGAAGAATCCTGCGCGCTATGGCCTCCCGACCATCATGGCGACGATCTTCCAGCACGACATCAAGACGGGGCATCTTCTGGCGATCACGGACGGCGTGTTCCTGACCGCGCTGAGGACCGGCGCGGCGAGCGCGATCGCCACGCGCATTCTCGCGCACCCCGACGCGAGCGTCGTCGGGGTCATTGGTTGTGGAGCTCAGGCAGTGACCCAGCTCCACGCGCTTTCCCGCGTCATGCGGATCCAGAAGGTGCTTGCCTACGATCTCGATCCAGATGCGCTAAGCTCGTTCCCCGATCGCATCGCGTTCATCGGCGTCGACGTGGTCCCGACCGACGTCGCGAGCCTCGAGGGCAGCGTGGACGTCCTGGTCACGGCGACCTCGGTCGCGGTCGGGCAAGGTCCCGTGTTCCCCGGTCGTGTGCTCCGGCCGCACCTGCACATCAACGCGATCGGAGCAGACGTGCCGGGCAAGACCGAATGTCCCGCGACCGTCGTCGAGGCGGCCGCGCTGGTGTGCCCGGACTTCCACGCACAAGCGGTCGTCGAGGGCGAGTGCCAGCAACTCCCTGAGGATCGGATCGGGCCAAGCCTGCATGAGATCGTCAAAGACCGGGCACATTACAAGGAGTACAGGTCTCGCCTCACGATCTTTGATTCGACGGGCTTTGCGCTCGAAGACAAGGTCGCCATGGAGTTGTTCCTGGGGTACGCGGAGAAGTTCGGGCTCGGCACCGACATCGCCATCGAGTCGATGCCCCTCGACCCGCTCGACCCCTATTCGCTGGAGATCGAAGCTCTCGTGTCCAACCCGTCTGACAGGGACTTCGGCCTCGGCGCGGAACTTACATGATAGCGACGGATAAGTTTGTATTTTTGCACCTCGAGCGGACCGGCGGCAACTTCTTCAGCGAGTTCCTTCGCCTGTTCGTTCCCGGCGAAGAGCTCGGCTATCATGCTCCCCGGAATCGCCTGCCGGAGCGCTACGCTCACCTGCCGGTGATTGGGTTCATTCGAAACCCGTGGGACTGGTACGTCTCGTTCTATCACCACAAGCGATTCAAGCTCGATATCCTGCGGAACGACCCTGCGCTGGAGAACCTCGATTTCGCTTCGGCGACCCGTTCCCTGCTCTACCTCGGAAGCGATCGTCCGCCTTTCAAGGAGGTCAAGCAAGGCTTCGTGAATCTGTGCCCCGTGGTTCCACCACTGGAGAGCATGGGCGTAACGAAGAGCGAGCTGCAGGATTTCCGCGACGAAGGCATCGGGTTTTACACCTGGATGGTCCACCGCATGTTCACATGCAATCGCTCACTCGACGACGTGAGGCTCGGCAGGTTCGAGAACCTCGTCGATGAGATCATCCCATTGCTCGTGGAATTCGGGTACGAGATCACCGATGAGATGTCAGCGACGCTGAGCGCACTCAAGAATCCGAACCCGACGAATCACGACCACTATAGCAAGTATTACGATGACGAGCTCAGAGCTCAAGTGGCCACGCAGGATCGACTCATCATCGAGCGATTCGGTTACGAGTTCGAAGCCACCGCGAAATGACCCGCACAGACATGCGACTTGCGAGCCTGCGGCCGTGATGGATCGCGACGCGACAACCTGACGTTGCGACTCGAGAAGCGCGCGTCCCGCCCCGATCATTCGTAGAGCTTGAAGAACTCGGTCTCGCCGACCTCGCGCCAGTGGGCGCGGAGATATGGCAGGAGCGACGAGTCCTCGTCGGTCACGGGCACGAGCTCCGTGGCGAGCGCGTTCGCCGCATACTTCTGGACCACCAGCGTGATACGGCCGCGCTGCGCCTCGAGCGCGTTCTGCGCGCGGTGCACGAGCGCGGGATGATCGAATCCGAGCTCGACGTCGATCCACCAATCGACATCGAGCGGGTTGCGCTGCGCCGCGAAGGCCCACCACCCGGCCGCGTCCGGGACGATGGCGTATCGCCGGCCGCGGGCGGTGATCGCGTCGCTGGTACGCCGTAGATCGGCCAGAAATCCATGGGTGCGTTCGTTCGTGCGGATCAGCCGACCACCTGGCAGCGTGGTGTCGAGATCGGCGGTCAGGTGGCGCGCGTCGTCCTGATAGATGTACTGGGTCCGGACGGTGATGAACGCGGCGACCGCGAGCGCGGTGATGCCGAGCAGCGCGGCGTCGGGGAGCAGTCCCTCGCCGAGGCGATCCGAGCGCGGCAGCGTTACCGCGATCACCAGCAGTCCGGACGCGAGCGCCGGCGTGAGATAGCCGTGCGAAAGCGACACCGCGACACCGAGCGCGAGCGCGATCAGAACCAAGCGCCGGCGCTCACCGCGCTGCGCGACCACGGCGATCGCCAGGTAGGCGACCAGCGTGAAGCTGTACATCGGGAACGCCAGGAGGCGCGGCCCGTGCAGGACGCGAACGACGAGGCCGAAGAACAGCGGTGCAAGCACGAGCGCACGCGCCCAGCGCGCGGTTCGCGGGCCCGCCCAGCGATCGACGACAAACACCAGGATGCCGAGCCCGAGCCCGAGCAGCGAGTTGACGCCCGTGTACATCTCGTACATCCCAGCGAGGAGCGGGCCGCTGGTCATTGTCAGTTGCTGCACGGCGTCGGCGAAGCCACCGGCGAGACCGAGCACGATGAGGTAGAGTACGCCGGGAGCGAGCGCGGCGACGACGTGGCGCAACGCGCGGTGGCCCCCGAGGGCGACGAACGCGACGGTGGCGGAGACCGCGAAGCTCTGCTTGCAGATGCAGCTGAAGCCGATCAGGACGTAGCCGAGCACGCGTGCCCCGCCTGCGCGCGTGCGCACCAACGCGACACCCATGCAGGTGGCGCACACCCCATCGAGCGTATGCCATGCCATCAGTGGAAAGTAGTGGGCGGTCGCGATGAACACCAAGATCGCGAGCGCGAAGCGCCGGCCGCCGAGCGGCCGCGTGTAGCTCTCGAGGATCCGCACACACGCCCAGGCGATCGCGCCGAACTGGCACCACACGAACCAGCGCGACGTCCAGTAGCCGAGCTCGCCGGCGAGCAGAAACGGCGCGTGCACCAGTCCCGAGCCGACCGGGCGCACCGAGATGAAGTCGCGATGCGGGACCTCGCCGGAGACCAGCCGACGGGCGAGCGCGAGGATCATCCCGTCGTCGGTCGGCGAGTACCCCGCACGCGATAGACAGATATGGGCGATGGTCGGTATGGCGACGATCGAGAACAACGCGAACAAGCGCTTGCCGTCGCGCAACGCAGTGGGAACCTGCACCGCGGGGACGTTAGCATAGGCGGTGCACGACCCGTTTGCCGCGGCCCGGCGGTCGCCCCGAGCGCCCTCTACACAGGGACTCCTTGACCTCTGGTCAAGGTCCCTGTTCCACCCCGATCCAGCTGCCAACCCATGCGGCAATGTGTAGCGTGTTGACGAGCGCGGACGCGCGCGCGGTCCTGACGCGCGGCGTCTCGACGCCGAGCGGCCGCGAGTCCGGCTCACACGGAGTGGCCGCCGGGATGATGACGCGCGCACTGTTGTTGTTCTCAGCTGCACATTTCGCGTAGTATGAATGCGATGAGTGCCGCGATCGTGAAGCAGCTGATGGCGAGTGCGCTCGGGGTCTCGGTCGAGCGTATCGGCGATGATGCGGCGCGGGGCAAGCTGCGGGGCTGGGACAGCCTCGGCCACGTAGACGTCATCACCGCGCTCGAGGACCACTTCGCCGTGCAGCTCGACGATGCCGAGCTGTTGCGGATGACATCGCTGCCCGAGATCGTCGCCGTGCTACGCGCCAAGGGCGTGTCGCTAGACTGACGTCGTCGCGTACCGAAGCTCTAGCTGCTTGCGATCGACCTTCCCCGTTGCGCCGCGGGGCAGCTCCTGTGCAAATCGGATCTCATCGGGAAGCTCGTAGTCAACGAGCACCTGGCGCATCAACTGCAATAGCTCGTCCTCGGTGACAGCGGCGCGCGCCACGACGTAGGTCACGAGGATGTGCTCGTACACCGGATGCGGCACGGCGATCGTCATGCACTCCTGCACCGGCGCGAGGCGCTGGATATACGAATCGATATTCAGGAGGTTAACTCGGTAGCCACGTCGTTTGAGCGTCTCGTCGAGCCGGCCGGTGACGTAGTAGTCGCCGCGGTCATCGAAGAAGCCAACGTCGCCTGTTCGGTAATAGCGCTCGCCCTGGTACGTTGCCACGGCGTTCGCGGTTACCTCGGGGCTGCCACGGTACTCGTCGAGCACCTGGACGCCGCCGATCCACAACTCGCCCGGCTCGCGTGGTGTCGTGATGACGCCGCCGGCTGGATCCATCACCAAGCACGTCGTGCCGGAGATCGGCTGGCCGACGGAGACGTTGAAGTCGAGCATGTCGTGCTCGGGGTCGCCCGAGATCGTCTTGGCGTGGCAGTAGACGGTGCACTCGGTCGGCCCATACAAGTTGTAACAGCGCGCCTTCGGCAAATGGTGCTGGATAGCATCGTAGACACCATACGAGAAGCGGCTACCCCCGAGGAGCAGGTGCTCGATGCAGCCGAGATTGCGCCGCTTCATCACCGCCTTCATGAGCAGGCTGCTCATGGTGTTCGGCACGGTTACCAGCGTCGTGATCTGATCGCGCTCGATCTGCGCGGCGAGCTCGAATGCGTCGCCCTTGACCTTCGATACGTAGTGCCGCCCCCGGCCGCTCAGGAGCAAGGCGATGTTGAGCAGCGACATGTCGAACGTGAACTCCGCGGTTAGCAAGACGCGGTCGTGCTCGGTGATCGTGGAGAAATAGCCATCGACCCAGCTCACGAAGTTCGAGAACGCGTCGCGCGAGATCACCACGGCCTTCGGGGTGCCCGAGGTGCCCGAGGTGCACATGATGTAGGCGACGCGTTCCGAGCTCGGGCTCAGCGCCGGTGCGACAAGCGGACGCGGCCCGGGATCCGCGCGCCGGCAGATCGCGTCACAGGTAGCGTCGTCGAGTACCTTGCAGGCGGTTAGCTCGACCACACGCTCCAGCCGCGACGCGGGCCAGTCGAGGTTCAGCGGCACGAACGGCGTGCCGGTTTCGAGCGCGGCACAGATCGCGAGTACGTAGCGAGGGTGTCGATCGAGCAGGAGCCCGACCGGCTGTGAGGGTGGGAGTGCGGACAAATGGTTGCACAGCGCGGACTGCATCCGGCGCATGTCCATGATCTCGAGCGGGTGCCCGTCGTGATCGTGAAGAGCGATAGTGCCGTTGCAGGCAACGCGAGCCCGCTGTGCGAGATCCACGGAAGTTTCGTAACATCCATCGATCCTGGATCGCAAGGTCGTATGTTAGCGTGCTTGCATGAGTGACACGCGCGGGGCAGCCGTCGTGATGCGCGCAGCCGGTACTGCGGTTGCAGTCCTCGCACTGGCACTGTTGACGGCGCGAACCTTCGCGAAGGGTGTAGAGCGCGTCGTGCCGATCCACAGCCAGTTCTCGCTGCTCGATCTGAGCCGCACGGCCGGCGCGATCGACGCCGTGGAGCACGAGCGCGTCGATGTGGCCTTCATCGGCACATCGGCCGTGTGGTTCGGATTCGAGCCACGCCGGTTCGACGCGGAGCTGGCCGCGCGCGGCCACCCCCTGACGTCGTTCAACTTCGGGCTGGTGCCGACGTCCGTGCGGCTCCAGAGGTTCTTCGCCGATGCGATCTGCGAGGACCATCGAGCGCGCGGCACGCGCTGGACGATGATGATCTACGAGATCGGGCCCGCCGACTTCCTGGACAAGGTGGTCGCGCATGACGACACCGACCCCTCGATCGCGGCCTACGAGGCTCAGGTTGCGGCGATGATGCTCCGGCCGGCAGAGCTCGTTTCCGAGCTGCGCCGCGACCCCGGTGGCACGCTGCGCGCGCTGCTCGCGAAGCCGCTTGGCTATCGCGGCCCGGCCGCCGTGTTCGAGGCCGTGTCGACGTATCTCTACGAGGACCTCGAGCCGGAGTCGTGGCGGAAGCCCATACCGGCGCTGCTCGCGGCCGTCAGGCCTTTCTGGGACGTGCATCGCCGGACGACGTGGCTCCCCGAGGCCCGCGGCTTCTTGCCGGTCGGCCCGGAGGCGCGCGCCTTGTACGACGAGATCATGCGGCTCAACCACACCGAGCAGGAGCTGGCCAAACAGCGCGTCATGGTGACCGAGCTCGGCCTGCTGCAGGTGGAGGTCAACGCCGCCGCCGTCGAGCGCATCATCGAGCAGATCCGCGTGCTCGCGCGGTGCCCCGAGCGCGTCGCGCTCGTGGTCATGCCGATCAGCCCGAACATCATGCGCGCGATGCGGCCGGAGGCGCGCAGGCGGTTCGCGGACGTGATCGCGAAGGTCCAGCGCGACACCGGGTATCCGCTGCTCGACTTCGTGGACCCCCCCGAGCTGGGGCTCGAAGACTACTACGACGCCGAGCATCTCTCGCTGACGGTGAGCGCCGGGAAGTTCAGCAGCTTGCTCGCGGACCGCGTGGCCGAGCTCCTCGATCACGCAGCGCTGCCATCCGGCAGCGCGGCCGCTACCGGCAGAGCCGGGCGCGTCGACCACCCCGCGCTGCCACCCGGCAGCGCTGCCTCGCTCGGCAAACCGGACCTCCGCAACCGATGACGTTCACGACGATCTACTTCGCGCTGTTCTTGACCGCGTTCGTCGTGCTGTTCCACGTCGCGCGCAGATTCCCGTCGCGGGCGCGCCAGCTCGTCGTGGTCGCGAACATCGCGTTCTATGCGACCTGGGGCGTCGCGTACGTGCCGCTGCTGCTCGGCTCGAGCCTGCTGGCGTTCGTGGCGGCGCGCCGCATCGCCGCCGCGCGCGCCCCGGTGCAGCGCCGGCGCTGGCTCGCCGCCGGCGTGGTCGGCTGCCTCGCGCTGCTCGCGATCTTCAAGTACGCGAACTTCGCGCTCGCGAACGTGTACGCGGTGCTCCGCGCCGTCGGCTGGTCAGGGGCGGAGTACTACTCGGACCTGGCGCTGCCGGTCGGCATCTCGTTCTTCACGTTCGTCAACGTCGCGTACGTGGTCGACGTGTATCGGCGGAGCATCGGCGCGCAGCACGCCGTGTTCGACTTCCTCGCGCCGCTCACGTTCTTTCCGCACCTGCTGTCGGGGCCGATCGTTCGCATGCCGCAGCTGGTGCCGCAGTTCGAGCGCCTCGCCGGGATCCAGGCGAGCACGTACCGGTTCGGACTGTTGCTGCTGTTCCTCGGCCTCGCGAAGAAGACGCTCGCCGGGCTGCTCGATCCGGTCGCGGCGTCGGTGTTTGCAGATCCGCCGAGCTCGCTAGCGGCATGGACCAGCGTGCTCGCATACGCCGCCCAGATCTATGCGGACTTCTGCGGCTACACCGACATGGCGCTCGGCGCGGCGTTGCTCATCGGCATCGAGCTGCCGCACAACTTCGAGCTGCCCTACGTCGCGACCTCCCCGATCGACTTCTGGCGGCGCTGGCACAAAACGCTGTCGTCCTGGATCCACGACTATGTGTTCATGCCGCTCGCACGCTACTCGCGGCGCACGTACGCATCGCTCTTGATCACGTGGCTCCTCGTCGGCGTGTGGCACGGTCCGCAGTGGACGTTCGTTGCCTACGGCCTGTATCACGGCCTCGCGATCATCGCGACGCGCTTCATCTCGACGCGAGCTCCCGATGCCTGGCACGACCAGGCGGCGCGCTGGCCGCTCGCGACGTTGTGCCGCGCGATCACCTTCCTCGTCGTCGCGATCAGCTTCATCCTGTTTCGCTCGCCCGATCTCGGCGCCGCGGCCAGCCTCACGAGGTCGTTGGTCGTCGCGGATGCCGTGTCCGTGTTCAGCTACGCAGCCTGCTTGACGCTCGCGCTGGTCGCCATGGCGCTCGTCGTGCCGCATCTGGTGGACGCCGTGATCTGGAAGCGTCGCGATGCCGTCCAGCGCGGCCTGGTGTTCTGGCCGGTGAGCGTGCTCGCGGTGACGTTCACGCTCGTATTCGGTACGAACGCCGGCGGCTTCATCTACTTCAAGTTCTAGAGGTAGCTCGCCGGACCCACCTGGCGATCACGCCATCTTCCGAGCGACGGATGAGGCGATGCGCTTGCCGAAGCTCATGAATGGCTTCTCGATGACGGTCAAGGACACGAACGAGATCAAGACGCTTGCCGCCACACAGGACGACAGCAGGATCCAGAGCGGGACGACGCCGTAGAACGTGTGGAGCGCCGCGATCAAGACGATCCCGTGTACGAGATAGAGGCTGTACGAGATCGTGCCAAAGAACCTCATGATCTCGGTCGACAAGAATCTAGATAGTGGAGCCGAGCACATCACGAACATGATGAAGATCACCGCGCCGACACCACTCAGCCAATCGCCAACGACCACGGTGAGCATGGCCTCCGGCGTCAGGAGCTTGTCGACGCCGTCGCCGTAGTTGAAGAGGATGAAGCCAACGAGCCCCAGGATCGCGATCTGCCGGTTGTGACGTTCCACCCACCATTGCTTGAGCGGCTCGCGAACCTTGAAGATCAAGCTGCCCGCCCAGAAGAACAGCGTGTAGTGCAGCGTGAAGTAGTAGGTATTCGGCGACAGCCCACCCTGGTCGGCCAGCGTGGCCCACGTGAAGTCCAGCACGAGTAGCGCGAGGCCAACGCCGAGGTTTCCACGCACGCCAAGCCCGGCGACGACTGCATAGAGGAGCGGAAACAGGAGCGAGATTCGCATCTCTTGAACCAGCGACCAGATCACGAAGACGAACCTGTCCGTCTTGAACTGGCCGATCATGACCGCGTGATCGAGTAGATCTCTTCCCGTGGGCGGCGTCGTCCAGCTGCTATTGAACCAGTCGCCGAAGTCAGAGATGGGTCCCTTGTAAAGGAAATGCTGCAGAACGAGCGTGGCGAGCACCACGAAGAAGTACGCGGGGTAGATCCGAAACACGCGATTGATCGCGTACGGCAGATACGTCCTGGGCGTATTTCCGGGGCCGGACACCATCGCTGACAACGCGAAGCCGCTGAGCACGAAGAACGTGTTTATCCACGGATAGCCGGCGAAGATGATGTGCAACGGCGTGTGATCCATCGCGCTTATCTTGCCTGCCACGGATGTGTAAGCTGGCGCGTCCTGGAACAGATCGCGGGTGTAGTGAGTGCACAGAACGCACAGCGCCCCGATGCCTCGGAGTCCATCGAACGATGCGACGTGGCGTGGAGATCTGTTCATCGTGTGCGATTACGTCCTGTAGTCCGAAACCCGGGTCAAGAATTCACGGCCAAGACGGCTCGTGTGCCTGACTACGAGCCCCCGAGAAATACGTTCTGGGCCCGCAACGATGCCTGTAACCGATCCGCCTCGATCGCGGTAACGTCACAGCCACGCTGGACGCTGAGCGCGCTCGCGGTCCCCGCCGCCTGGCCCATGACGAAGCAGGGGCCGCTGACGCGCGCCGAGGCTTGCGCGTCCTGGGTCGCCGAGAAACACCGGCCGGCCACGAGCAGGTTGTCCACGCCGCGCGGCACGAGCGCGCGGTAAGGGACCTGATGATAGCCCCGGCCGCCGATGAACGTCCACTCCACGCCGCCGAGGACGTGCTTCTCCATCGGCCAGCCCGAACAACCGATCGCATCCGGGAAATCCCCCGCCTCCGCGACGTCGGTGGCGGTCAAGACATACTGGCCGACGATCCGCCGGGTCTCGCGGATCCCGAGCTGCGGGGCGATCTCGAGCACGTAGCTGTGCTTGAAGCCCGGAACTTGTTCACGCAGATAGCGGTCGGCCTGGAACACCTGTTCGCGCCCCAAGATCTCCCCGCGGGTCATGTGCTCGACGTCGGTCCCGTCGAGCGATCGGCCGGCCAGGCTCACCTGCGTCATGTTCATGCGCCACTCGCCCGGGTGGGCCTGCGGCGCGGCGATCGGCGAGGCCCGCATGAAGGTGGTCTCGCCACGAGCCCTCGCTTCGGCAGCATGGCGGCGGATCAACGGCAAGCCCTCGCGTTCGGCGACCGCCGTATCGACGCCGCCCAGCCGGAACATCATCGTCGGATATGCCAGATATCCGCTGCTGTCGCCCTTCTCGTACGGCGCGCCGGCCCAGGCGGCGAGATCCGCGTCACCGGAACAATCGATGAACGTGCGCGCGCACAGCGCCGCGCGGCCCGACTTGCTCTCCACGATCAGGCCCACGATCCGCGCCCGGTCCATCACCGCGCCTACCGCGAACGTATGCAAGCGGAGCCGGACGCCGGCCTCGAGCAGCAGCTGATCGGCCGCATGCTTGTAGGCCGCGTTGTCGTACGAGATGACCGTCGTGGCGCCCTTGCTCTGCGGCTGGTTCAACCCGCCGAGCGCACGAATGCGCGCGAGGATGTCGTCGCCGATGCCGTGGACGACCTGCGTCACGACGCCGCCCACGTCGGCAAACAGCCCGCAGAAGTTGGTCACCATCGCGGCGGTTCCCATCCCGCCGAGAAACCCGTAGCGTTCGACCAGGATGGTCCTCGCGCCCAGGCGCGCCGCTGCCACCGCGGCCGAGATCCCGGACGGTCCGCCACCGAGGATGAGCACGTCGGCCTCGTCGACGACCGGTAGATCTCGAGCCGGCTCCGCGATCGTCTTCGTGCTCACAGGATGATGCTCAACTTGCCATGCGGGCGGAGTGCTTCCAGGTCCAGGATGGCTTTCCGGACTTGTATCTTCAGGCCGTCCGCGCGTCGGACGAGCGTGTATTCGTATCGACCCACGAACGTCTCTGCCACGTCGCCGCGAAACCGGTAAACGGCAAAATTCGCGGTCACCTCGATGGTGGTGGTGTCGGCGCGACGAATGCGCACGTTCGTGATCAGGCGGCGCGTGCGCGACGGTGGATTCTCTGCCCAGGCATGTTTACCGAGCAGCTGCTCGGCGCGCGCCCGCAAGCGCTTCGCGTCGTCCGAGATGATCGACAGCGCGGTGCTCGGATCGGCATCGCGTGCGTCCGTCGCAGGCACGACGTACGTCACGTCATCCGTCAGCAATGCGAGCCAGTCATCGAGCCGCCAGTCATCGAGCAGCGCGGCTTCGGCGAACAGAAAGTCCTCGATCTCGTGGCGCAGCACGAGCTCACTCACCCACGGTCATGAGCTCGTTCCACCTTCTCCAGAACGCGCGGATCTGCAGCTCGTCATCATGTCGCGGATGCTCGCGCTTGGCCCCCTTCGAGATGTCTGACCACGCGACCTCCTTGTTCGCGAACGCGCGCTGGCAGGATTCGAGCAGCTCCGTGTCGTCGGGTGTGCCGAATCCGCCGGGCCCGAGGAACGTGAGAAAGCTATCGATCCGCGTCCGGCGATCCTCGGCGCTCTCGTCCGCGCCGGCGAGCGCCCACGCCGTGATCTCCACGTAGTCTTCGGAGATCGGGAACGACGATCGAATGACCACAGAGATGGCGTCGTTGATGATGAGGTTCGGAAACAGGACCAGGTTGCGGTTGTACTGCGTCATCTGGTCCGCGCGCTCGCGGCCGAACCGTTCCTCGATCCGGCGGCGTCGCAGTTCGATGTCGCTCCGCATCGACTCGGGGAACGGCGGTCCCCAGTACGCGACCATACGTCCCCCTGCCGGCGGGGTGCTCTCGACGGCGGCATGGCCGTTGTGCAGATCGATACCCCTGCCGCTGCGCCGCAGCGTGTTGCTATCTCCGCCTGCACTGATCGAGTAGTCGAAGTAGCGCTTGTGCACCGTGGCGACATGGTACAGGTCGATATTGTTCTCGATGACGAGCTTCCAGTTGGCGCGTGTACAGTAGAAGTGCGTCCCGGCGATCACCTCCATGCCGCCTTCGGACTGATCGCAGACCAGGTCGAGGTAGTCCTTGGCGTCCTTGAGATACTCCACCAGCGGCTCAATATCGGGATTGAAACTGATAAAAATGAATCCTCGATAGATCTCGACTCGCGGCGGGCTGGCGAGCGCGAGGTCGTCCCGGTTGAGTGCGTCACTGTAGGCATCTGCTTGCGGCAGCCCGATGAGGCGGCCCTGGTTGCTGAACGTCCAGCCGTGATACGGGCAGCGAAACGTGTGCGCAGCCCCCGACGCCGTGCGACAGACGGGAACGCCCCGATGGGTGCACGTGTTGAGGAAGACGCGAACCTTGCCGTCGTCACCTCTCACCACGATCACGGGCCGCCCTGCGACCGTCCGAGCGCAGAACGCACCTGGTGCCTTGAGCTCCGATTCGTGTGCGGCGTAGATCCAGGTGCGATCGAAGATCTTCACGCGCTCCTGGCGAAGGATCTCGGGGTCGGTAAAGACCCGTCGATTGACCTTGAAGGAGCCGAGCTCTCTGTCATCGATAATGAACGGCGTCTTCATCTTGGTTCCAGGACAGCACGTCGCGGTGTGTTCTCTCCAGGGTGGTGGCACCGGCAGGCAGCCTGATCAGCTCATACGATTGCAGGATGGTGAGCAGCAGCTCGACCGCGACCTCGTCGCCGGGTTTCAAGGTGTAGTGGAGACGGTGGAGATAGGCCGCTGCCGCATCGCGAGCGATCCACCGCTCGTCCGCCATGTGATCGGCGATCTGAGCGTACTGCTGCTCGCCCTGAGCAGCGGCGGCGGTCAGGCGTTGGGCGACATCGGCCGTGATCGGCCGACGGCTCGCCCAGACGCCAAACACCATCGGGAGCCCGGTACGCCGGTTCCAGGCCTCCGCCAGATCCCACGACTCGGCGAACGACGAGCGAGCCTTCATCGCCTCATCGCCGATGAGCAGCGCCGCGCTGCCGCGGTCCAGCTTCGCTTTCGCTCGCGCTTCGGCCGCCGGCAGCCTGATGATGGATGGATTTCGTCCCATGCGGCGCAACAGCGCCAGGAGAAGCATGGTGGACGTGCGCGAATCTTGTGCGGCGTAGATGACGGACGCCTCCCACGGCTTCACGTCGGAGAGCAGCAGGACGCTGCCAAGCGTTCTCGATGCCGCGATTCCGATGCCCGGGACGCGATGCCAGCCCGCTTCGGCCGCCTTCACGACGGACACGACCGATACGTCGACGCGATCTCGTTCGAGCAGCTCGGTCGTGCCTGCGCGCGTGTCCCTGATTAGCTCGACGTCCGGGTCCATCCGGAGCGAAAACCACAGCGGGCGAGCATTGAGCTCGTCGAGCGCGCCCAGTCGAAGCTTCATAATAGACGGCCTTTGAGCCGCGACGCGGGCCCGAGGTCAAGCTAGCGTACAACGGCGACGCCTGTCAATCAGCCCTACTGCTTACACTCGACATCTCGAGTGCCCACAATCGACAGCGCGAGTGCCCACGATTGACGTCTCTACTGCACACAGCAGACAACGCGATTGCCCACAGTCGACGGCTCGGCTGCCCACGACCGACAGCGCGATTGCGGCCCGAGCACGCTTCTGAGGAATGGCCCTCATACGGTAGGCTCACGGCGGATGTTCCACCCCGCCCATCAATGGTTCGAGGAACAGGCAGATCGAACCCCAAACGCTCCGGCCGTCGTGTTCGACGGCCAGATGTTCACGTACCAGGAGCTAGAGACCCGGTCTAATCGCCTCGCGCATCGCCTGCTGCGCGTTACCAGCGCTCGCGACACGTGTGTCGGGGTGGTGCTCCGGCGCGGCGTCGATCACCTCGTCGCCTTGCTCGCGCTCCACAAGGCCGGCTTGACGCTGGTGCCGGTATCGAACGTCTCGTCGAACGAGCCGCAGGACCGCATGGCGCACATCGTCGACAACGCGCGGGTCCAGCTGATCCTGACCCACCGCGACCTCGGCAACCCGTGGCCGCATATCGAGCACGTGTTCTTCGAGGACCAGGCGGACGTGCCCGGATCTCGGCCCCCGGTTTCGGTGGATCCCGATGATCTCGCCTACGTCATCCACACGTCGGGGTCGACCGGCCGACCCAAGGGCTGCGCGATCCCGCACCGGGGCCTGGCCAACTTGGTCGCGTGGCAGCTCGACTACTCGCGCGGCACGTCCGAGCAGCGGACGTTGCAGTTCAACGGGCTCAGCTTCGATCTGTGTTTCCAGGAGATCTTTCCGACCTGGGCGGTCGGTGGTTGCCTCGTGGTCATGCCAGAGTCGGCGCGCCGCGAGCCCAGCGTGCTGCTCGACCTGCTGGGCCGCGAGCGTGTATCGCGCTTGATCCTGCCGTTCGTCGCGTTGCGACAGCTGGCCGACGCGGCCGAGCTCACCCATCGCGCGTTGCCCGATCTACGGGAGGTGTACGTCGGCGGCGAAGCACTGCAGCTCACGCCAGCGATCCGCGCGCTGTTCCGGCGCAACCCCGAGGCTGCGTTGATCAACGTCTATGGTCCGACCGAGGCCCACATCGTCACGGCCTACAAGGTGCCAGGCGCCCCGGACGACTGGCCTGCGGTTGCGCCGATCGGGACGCCGATCCGCGGCACGAGGATCTACGTCGTCAACCAGGCCGGGCAGAAGGTGCCGCCAGGCCTACCGGGTGAGGTCATGATCGGGGGCGACGCCATCGCACGGGGGTATCTCCACAACCCGCGGGAGACCGCGGAGCGGTTCATCCCGGATCGGTTCGCCAACCAACCCGGAGCCCGGGTCTATCGGACCGGCGACCTGGCGCGCCGGCGACCCAACGGGGTCCTGGAGTTCGTCGGCCGGATCGATCATCAGCTCAAGATCCGCGGCTACCGAGTGGAGCCCGGAGAGGTCGAGGCTGCGCTGGTGGCGCACCCGGGTGTCCGGCAGGTCGCCGTTCAGGGCCGCAACGACACCGGTGAGATGCGACTCGTGGCGTACCTCGTCCTGCGAGGCACCCCGCTGTCGCCCGGCGAGCTTCGAGCCTTCCTGGCGCCCAAGTTGCCGGACGAGCTCATTCCCAGCGCGTTCGTGGTGATGCCGGAGTTGCCGCTCACGCCGGACGGCAAGGTGAACCTCAAGGCGCTGCCAGCGCCGCAAGCCTCGCCCCCACGCGAACCCGAGACCGACGAGGCGTCGCGCGTCAAGACCATGGACGCGCTGGAACGACTGATCGCGGACGTCTGGCAGGAGGTCCTCAAGGTCGAGCACGTCGCCGCCGACGACAACTTCTTCGAGCTCGGCGGCGAGTCGATGCTGGCGTTCCGGGTGATCACGCAGCTCAACGAGCGGCTCTCGCTCCGGCTGCCGGTCATGGACGTGTTTCGATTTCCAACGGTCAGCGAGCTTGCGGTGAGCGTCCGCGAGGCGCAGGCCCAGGTCGGGGCCATGGAGAAGCCGCCCTTGGTGCGCGATCCCAGCCTCCCGGCCGAGACGGAGGCGTCGTCGTCCCAGGGGATGTTGTACCGGATGAACACGGAGGCGCCGAACCTGCCGGCCGAGAACCAGGATCTCTCGATGCGGATCGTCGGCGCGCTCGACGTGGCCGCCCTCGAGCGCGCGCTGGGCGAGATCACGCGGCGTCACGATGTGCTGCGTTCGCGGTTCCGACGTGACGAGCCCGCCGACGGCAAGCTCCTGCATGCCGTGGTCCCGTGGCAACCGCTGCGACTAGCGATCAGCGAGGTGTCGGGCCGCACCGACGAGGAGCGCTGGGCCGCGGCCGGGCAGCTTCATCAGCGCCGGTGGTCGAGCTCGTTCGATCTCGGCGCCGGGACGATGAAGCTCGAGCTGGTGCGCGTGTCGCCTCGAGATCACCTCCTGATCGCGATCTTTCACCACATCATCTTCGACGGCATGTCCTACCCGGTGCTGTTCCGGGAGCTGAGCGCGCTCTACCGCGCGTTCTCGCGTGGTGAGCCATCCCCGCTCGAGGAGTTGCCCTTCCGGTTCGCCGATCACGTGGCGTGGCAGCGCAAGCTGTCAGAGCTTCCGATCGGCCAGTCCCAGCTCGCCTACTGGCGCAAGCGCTTCGACGGGGTCGGCCCCATGAGGATCCGCGGCGACAAGCCGCGCGATCTCATCGACGAGAAACGCGCCCGCAAAGGGCCCCCCGATGTGTTCCCTGCCAGGGCCGTGAAAGTGCAGCTGTCCCCCGACGTCGTCACCGCGGTCCGGAAGCAGGCGGTCGACTTGCAAGTAACGGTCTACACCGTCCTGGTCGCCGCGTACTTCCTCCTGGTTCGAGAGTACTCGGAACAAGACGAGGTGATCATGATGACCAGCGTCGCGGGGCGGGACAAGCCGGGTGCCGAGCACGTGCTGGGACAGTTCAACGCGTCGTTTCCGCTACGTGTGTCGCTGCCCGCTCACCGGCTGATTCGCGATGTCATCTTCGCGATCCGCGACGATGCGGTGGCGCAGCGAACGAACTGCGACCTGCCGGCGTCCTATATGCTGGACGAGTACAAGCAGGGCGCGCGCGTGATCTTCAACTTTCTCGACCTGCGCTCCGCGCCGCTGCCCGAGTTGCCCGGCGCGGAGGTGAGCCTCGCGACGCGGCCCAACGATCCCGCCGACGTGATCATGAACGACCTCGCGGTGTTCATCGCCGACGAAGAGGCCGCCATCGCCGCGGAGGTGGTTTGCAACGCCGACCTGTTCACGGACGAAGGATTGCGCCGCGTGGCCAGCGACTACCTCGACCTGGTCGCATGGCTGACGCGCAACGCGGAGCGAACCGTGCAGGACGCCCGCGCACGCAACTCCCGGCCCTGAGCTGATCGTCCGTTGATCGTCAGTCCCGGGTCATCGCGAGCTGTGCGATCATCAGGTCTGGGTTCGCGACGGCGTGCTCGATCAGGACGACGAAGTGCTCCGCGATCCCCGCGGCCGCATCGGCGTCGAACAGATCGGCGTTGTACGCCAGCTCCCCCCACACCTGATGGTCCTCCTCCGACAAGACGAAGGACAGATCGAGCAGCTGGCGGCCCGGATGGGGGGGCCACGGCCGACGCACGCGTAGCCCGTGCAGCGACACCTCGCCATCCCGGGCGAGCTCGAGCAGCACCTGGTACAGCGGGTTGTGTGCCGCACTACGGCGCGGGGCGACCTCCGCGATGATCCGATCGAATGGCATGTGCTTGTGGCGGTACGCCTCCAAGGTGGTCGCGCGCACGCGTGCGAGCAGCTGGCGAAACGACAGCGTACCGGTGAGATGGAGCCGCACCGGCAGCAGATTGACGAAGTTGCCGACGGTGCGCTCGTACTCGATACGTTCGCGCGTGGTCGCTGGGACGCCGACGACGAGATCCTCGCGCTCGCTGTAGCGATGGAGCAGCGCGAACAGCGCGCTCAGCACGGCCATATGGAAGGTAACGCCCTCCGTGATCGCCAGCGCGCGGAGGCCATCGGTCGGCAGCTGCGACATGTAGATCGGACAGACCCCGCCGCGCAGGGTCTTCCGCTCGCCTCGTGACCGCGCCACCGGCAGGTCAAGGGGCGGAGCCTGGCCATCGAGCGCACTGCGCCAGTACGCGATCGTCTCCTCGCTCGGCGCGTCGAACCGCTCGAGCCGAGCGACGTCGATCGCGTCGACCTCGATCGGCGGCAGCGTGGCAGGCACGCCAGTGACGAAGCCGCGGTAAAGCGCGCTGAGCTCCTCGTACAGCAGGAAGATGGACACGTGGTCCCCGAGGATGTGGTGCAGGTTCCACAACATCAGGTGACGATCGGGAGCGAGCGTCATCAAGTGCGTGCGGAACACCGGTCCCCGTTGCAGATCGAACGGCACCCTCGACCGATCGGCGACCAGCTCCATGGCACGCTCATCGCGATGCTCGGGCGGTTCGGCGCACAGATCGAGCAGCTCGATCGACGCCGGCACCGGGAGGCCGATCGTCTGGATGACGTCACTGCCAGCGACGTCGAACGTCGTGCGCAGCGCCGCATGTCGCTTCACCAGCGTATCCAAGCTCAGCCGAAGTGCGCGCAGATCGAGCGGTCCCTCCAGCTCCAGGAGCTCGGGCATGGCATTGTCGAAGCCGAGCTGAGCCTCCATCCAGAACCGGCTCTGAGCACGCGTCGCCGGGAACCTGCCGGACCGGACGGTGGGCCGACGAGCCACGGCGGCACCACGCGGCCGCGCCCCTGCCTGCGGGCCCGCAGCACGCGCGGCCAGCGCCCCGACATGAACGGCGAGCTCTGCGACGCTCGCGTTCTGCAACATCACGACGATCGGGACATCCCTGCCGAGCAGCTCGCGCAAGCGTAACGTGGCACGGGTCGCACGCAGCGATTCGCCGCCGAGGTCGAGAAACCGGTCCTGCGCGCCGATCGAATCGACCGCGAGCACGTCCTGCCAGACCGCCGCGATCGCCTGTTCCACCGCGCCGCTCGGCGCCACGTAGGGGACCTGCGGAACGAGCGCGGCGCGCCGTCGGGTCGGTGCACCGGGTCGATCCGCAGATCGCGCCACCGAACGAGCCGCGAGCGCTGCGCGGTCGACCTTTTCGGCCGACGAGCGCGGCAGGGCGTCGACGAACACGAACGCTTCGGGAACCATGTGTTCGGGTAGCCGTGCACGCAGGTGGTCCCGCAGATCCGGACCGGACGGCGCCTCCCCGCGCGGGACGATGTATGCGACGAGATGGTGCTCGCCGGGATCCTCCTCGCGAGGCACGACCGCGGACTCGGAGACCGCGGCGTGCTGCCCGAGGATGACCTCGATTTCACCGAGCTCGACGCGGAAACCGCGGATCTTGATCTGATGATCGATGCGTCCCAGGAATTCCAGGTTCCCGTCCACGTCCTGGCGGACCAGGTCCCCCGTCCGGTAGCGCCGCGCGCCTGGCTGCCCCAGCGGATCGGGCACGAATCGCTCCGCGGTGAGGCTCGGACGATCCAGGTAGCCGCGAGCCAGCCGGGTTCCGCCAATCAGCAGCTCGCCGGCAACCCCGGCCGGAACGGGCCGAAGCTCGGAATCGACGACATCGAGGCGCGTGTTGGCGATCGGTCCACCGATCGGAACCACCGTGCGGCCGGGATCGAGCCGGCACCGCCAGACGGCGGCGTCGATCGACGTCTCCGTCGGACCATAGTGGTTGACGAGCCAGGCAGCGCCGCCGGAGGGCCGCGCGGTGTTATCGACCGAAAGTCGCGACAGCAAGCGATCGTGGAGCTCGAGCGGCAACGCCTCGCCGCCGACGATCAAGAGTCGCAACGAGCGCAGCGACTCGACGCCCTCGACCTCGAGAACCGCGCGCAGCGCCGAAGGCACGAACTGTGCGATCGTGATCTCGTGCGTCCGGATCAGCTCGACGAGGTACATCGGATCCTTGTGCCCGTCCGGCCGCGCCACCACGATCGTCCCTCCCACCATGAGCGGCCAGAACATCTCCAGCAGCGATGGGTCAAAGGTATACGGGGTCTTCAGCGGTACGCGATCGGTCGCCGCGAGCTCATACGTGCTACGCCCCCACTCGAGGGTTTCGACGAGGGCCCGGTGGGTGCACATCACCGCCTTCGGAGTGCCCGTCGATCCGGACGTGTACATCACATACGCCAGGTTGTCCGGCGCCGCAGCCGAGCTGGGGGCCGCCGCGCTGTCGTCGGCGAATATGCCCAGCCCGTCTACGGCGCGCACGGCGAGCGGGAGGGTGTCGAACGTGGGCCGCAATCGCTCGTGCGTGAGCAGGACGCGGGGCTTACAATCCGCGAGCAAGGCGCGGAGTCGCCCGGGTGGATCCGTCGGGTCGAGCGGGACGTAGGCCCCGCCGGCCTTCAGCACCCCGAGGATCACCGGAACCATCTCGAACGATCGCTCGAGACACAGCGCGACGAGCACCTCGGGCCCGACGCCGAGCGCCCGCAAGTGGTGGGCGATCCGGTTCGACGCTTCGTCTAGCTCCCGGTACGAGAGGCAACCGGCTTCCGTGCGCAACGCGATCGCATCGGCTGTTCGCGCGGCCTGCTCGACCACCAATGTGTGAACACAACGCTTGGCGCTCATGTGGCGAACCATCATCGCACGGCAATCTACGCATGAGCGCGTGGTGGATGGCCAGGGCTGACACGCGATCTCGACAGGATCATCGTGCGCCGAGCCACCGAGCCCTCGAGCGCTCGACGGGTGCGCGACGTGCTCAGCTCGCCGGCTGCGCCGGGCCGCGCGCGGGCCCCACACGATCGGCGAGCGGCAGCGTCACGTACGCGATGCAGCTGGCTCGAGTCCGCCCGCAATGACGAAGCCCAGGCCACGCCGTTCTCGGCGAGACGCCGGCGGGCGAGCCACCCCCGGGCGCGGGCCGTGCGCCGCGGCCGCCGCGCAAAGCGTGGATCGCCGGCAGTTGCCATTGCGGTCGCGTGCAGTTTCGCATCCGCATTGCACGCACGGCAGCGTTGAGCTGCAATTGCCTGATCCCACACGCGCGCCGCATCGCGGGGGTCCTCGCCGCGAAGATCGAGATCGCGCGGACAGCCGAACAGCGACGGCAGGGTGCACAGGCTGAGCGCGGACACGTCGACGAAGTCGAGGATCAGGCAGTCCCGCTTGCCCTCGGCGAGGCGCGTACCGCGACCCACGCATTGCGCGTACAACCCTTCCGACCGCGTGGGGCGCGCCATCGCCACGACACGCCCGGATCGTCGAAGCCCTCGGTGAGGACGGCAACGTTGGCGAGCACGGCGATGCGACCCGTCCGGAAGTCGTACAGCGCGCGCGCACGATCGGCGGCTGCCATCTCGCCGTGCACGATGCCCGCCGGCACGCCGATGTGGTTCAGCGCCTTGCACAGGTTGCGCGCGTGATTGACCGTGACGCAGAACGCGATGGTGCGGCGATCGCGCGCGAGCTCCTGGATCGATCGTCTCGCGCTGATACGGCCGCAGCTCGGGAGCAGACACGGCCCGACTCTACGTCACAACGCCAAGTTCGCGAGCGACATGCCGCGTGTCGATCTGTCGAGATCACCGCGTGCTGACCATCTCCCCTCTTGTCGTCTGGACCTTTCGCAGCGATGGCGGCGTCCTCCGTCCTGCAACTTCAGATCGCCCGAGCCGTGGAATGGCTCCGCCATATCGCGTATCATGCCGGTCATGAGCGTGAGGTATCTGATGGTCGCCCTGGGTCTGGCGGCGTGTTCCACCGAAGATACGCAGGGCAACGGCACGATGACGGCGACGATCAACGGCGTCCCGTGGCGGGCGAGCGAGGTGACCGGCACGCGCACCGAGACCACGATCTCCGTAGGGGGGCAGAGCGCGCCATACCCGGTGGTCGGGATCGATGGCACAGGTGTGGTCGGGCCTGGAAGGTATCCGGTCACCGACAACATCTTTGCCCCGGCCCAGGCTGGTTTCTCGGTCCTGGACCACACTGGATTTGCCCTCACGGGTCTCGGCGGCACCGGCGCTCTGGTGATCACGTCCTGGTCTGACGCACAGGCCGCTGGCACGTTCACGTTCACGGCAGGGCAAGCCAGCGGATTGCATAGCGTCAGCGGGGCGTTTACCGTTACGTTCTGATTCCTCGACGGTAGTCGTGCTGCAGGTCGGTTGCACGCCTTCGCTGCGCTACCGCCCAGTGGCGGCAGGCACAGGTTCGTGTTTGCGCGGCGAATCTGATGATAGAGACCAATGGTATTCGCCGTGGTGCCGTCCGGGCTCGCGGCGAGCTCGGCTTCGATAGCTTGTGTCTGATCGACATCCGCGTCGACGGGATCTGCAACACTAGATGGCTTCCGCTCTCAGGCTGCGGCTACGAGTGCCATCGCGGAAGACTTGCTTCCATCGTGCGACTGGGAACGCCATTTGGATTGCCATCCAGCGTGGCGATCCTTTTCATATCATCTGCATCAATCCGAAAGTCGAAGATTGCGAGGTTCTCCCTGATCCGCGAGGGCGTGACTGATTTACAAAGGGGAATATTCCCAAGCTGCACCTGCCAGCGCAAAATCAGCTGTGCCGGGGTCCTACCATACTTTTTCGCGAGCGCCTGAAGCGTCGGATCCTTCAAGGATTCTCCCAATGCAATTGGACCCCACGTTTGCGTGACGATCCCATGCGAGTGGTGGTATCGGCGCAATTCACTCTGCTGGAAGCCCGGATGAAGCTCTACTTGGTTCACTGCCGGTACGGTCTCTGACCGGTCGGCCAACCAAGCAAGATCAGCGACGGTGAGGTTTGACACCCCAATCGAACGGACTTTGCCCTCGGCAAGCAGATCTTCACATGCCCGCCAACTCTCCAAATATCGGTCTTTGCCCGGTGAGGGCCAGTGCAGAAGGTAGAGGTCGACGTACGAGGTTCGGAGTTTCCTCAAGCTTTCCTCGAGCTCTTTGCTGGTCGAGACGTATCCGTGATGCTGTGGATTCAGCTTGGTTGTGATGAAGACGTCCTCGCGAGGCAAACCAGATTCTACGATCGCCGTGCCAACCTCGGCCTCGTTGCCGTACACCTGCGCAGTATCAATGTGCCGATAACCCGCATCGAGAGCAACACGCACCGTCTCAGTAGCTCTCGAGGCCGGAATCTGGTAAACGCCGAAGCCAACCTGCGGAATTTCGACGCCATTGTTCGTTCTTATCGTTGGAGGCATGCCTGGGCACCTTCCTTGTAGCAACGGGTCTATTGCAACTCTACCTGAGCTGTCGGTATTGGTGTGGCTTAGTTGCAATCTAGGTAGCCGGGTAGCCGGCTCTACGAATAGAGCAAGCTACCGGTCTCGATGGAAATCGCCATCAGGTCGATCGCACAATCGTCTAAGCTTTCCGGTCTATCACCTTGTCAAAATTTGCCGGATACCGGCCGCCCTTGGCTTCGATGCTATCTGCGCCCTGGGTGATCGTGCTTAGCTCCGTGGGAGAAAGCTTCAGCGCCGCCGCGCCGATATTTTCCTTCACGCGTTCCGACTTCGTGGTACCCGGGATCGGAACGATCCATGGCTTCTGTGCCAGGAGCCAGGCGAGCGCCACCTGCGCGATGGAGGCTCCCTTCTCCGTCGCAACGCGGTCGAGAACATCCACAAAGGCTTGATTAGCTTCCATGTTTTCTTTCTGAAAACGCGGGAAGTAACTCCGGCCATCGTCTTTCTCGAAGAGCGTGTCGGCATTCATTTTGCCGGTCAGAAAGCCTCTGCCGAGTGGGCTGAAGGGCACAAGACCGATCCCGAGCTCCTCAAGCACGGGAAAGACCTTTTCTTCAGGTTCGCGCCACCAAAGGGAGTACTCGCTCTGCAGCACGGTCACAGGTTGCTCGGCGTGGGCTTTACGGATGTTTACGACCCCGGCCTCTGATAGCCCGAAGCGCTTCACCTTACCCGAGGCAATGAGATCCTTCACGGTGCCAGCCACATCCTCCATGGGAACGGTCGGATCCACACGGTGCTGGTAGAGGAGATCGATCGTATCGATGCGCAGGCGCTTGAGTGATGCGTCCACCACTTTGCGGATTGTCTCCGGGCGACTGTCGAGTTCAGCGTTCGATCCATTCTTGAAGCCAAATTTGGTCGCGATCACCACCTTGCCCTTGAACGGCTCCAGAGCCTCTCCCACGATGTCCTCGTTGGTGTAAGGGCCATAAACTTCTGCAGTATCAAAGAATGTGACACCCTGTTCCACGGCGTCGCGTAGCACGCGAATGGCTTCATTCCGGTCCGGCTGGTTAGCGTAACCGTGGCTTAGCCCCATGCAGCCGAACCCAATGGCCGAGACTTCCAGACCGCTCAATTCTCTTTTTAGCATGATGATCTCCTGTAATCCTTTTAGGCAGCGCGCAGTAACTGTGTCATCTCCGTCGAGTCGGGCGGCGAGCCATAAAAGAAGCTCATACCCATGCAGCCCATGCCCATAGCAGAGACTTCGAGCTCTCCAAGTTTTCGCTTTTGCATTTACGATTCTCCTTTGTGTGTCGCGCGACGCGCTCGACTGTGCGTCACGGACAGTTGCTCGTAACGCACAGTTTCAATCCGAAGTAGGCGGTAGATCTCGCGTGCAGCCTCCGCCGGCGTTCGAATGTGGGGGTAGAGGCTCGCGCTGAAATTGGTGGCAATTTCTGGCGGTCGCGCTTGTCCTGTGCCGACCCAAGTGGTCGCCGATGGTTCTATCCGAGTGCGACCCGCGTATGCGTTTTCGGTATCGATGAAGTTGCCGCCTAGAGCGACGTAGTGGTCAAGGATTTGCTCAGACTCCTTGACGGCTGTGCCCCAGCCGAGGTCCTCGCCAGAGGTCATGGCGCCCAGACAGAATGGGCGTACGCGGAGCCCGGTGCGGCCCGGGGGCGCATACTTGACGAGAGACACGATGCCTCCTACTCTTGTTTAGCGACCATCTGGTTCTACATTGAGAAGGTTTAGTACTAAACAAACGGCGCGGCAAGGGGCCATGGCAACTTTTGATGCACGACATGTCTGGGCGCTGAACTACAGGCTTCTCGTCCGAGTGATAGACGAGGTCACGGCACCCGTGGCGGAACTCGGGCTTGAGACCAAAGAGCTTTTCTTACTCGACAGAGTCGACGAATGCCCCTATCCCGCGGACCTCGCGCGGCAGCTTCGGTGGCCGAAGCCGACAGTTACCTTCACGGTGAAGCGCGCAGAGCAGAAGGGTTTCTTGCGCCGCGAAATAGACAGTGCCGATCTGCGTCGCCACCGGCTCATTCTTACGCCCACGGGACGCAAGGTGATGACGCACGGAATGCTGCTGGTCGTCGCCGCCTACGAGGAGCGATTGTCGCGACTGACGCGAGCCGAACAGGCTTCGCTCGGCGCGATGCTCGAGAAGATGAGCTAGCGACCCCGCCTCGCGCACAGCGTACTCACTGGTGGTGAGATCGATGCGCGCCGCGAGCTCCGAGACCACGCGATGTTCGTCGGCCTGTGCCGCGACATTCTGCCGGATCTCTAGCGAACGAGTGCAGGTGAGACCAACCTCCCCCGAGCGATCCACGAACCATCCCGGATTTTACAGCGTCGTCCGCTTCTGCCCGGACATCGAGCGGGGCGAGGCCGTCAACGTGGGCGTCATCGTTGGTTCGCCGGGCCTCGGCATGCGCGTGCGCATGGCAGAGCGGAACGAGTACGTGAAGCGCCGACTCGGTACGGAGGCGTTCGACAACACCCGGCTGACGCTGGTCAAGGAAGGCTTCGCGGAGCGGCTCGGTCGGCGAGCGGCAGCGTCACGTACGCGATGCAGCCGGTTCCGCGCGACCGATTGTCCAGCCGGATATCGCCGCGATGCGCTTCGAGGATGTTCCTCGCCAGCACCAGGCCGATCCCCGAGCCACCGGGTTTCGTCGAGAACAGCGGGACGAACAGGTTCTCGGGGTTCTCGATGCCCGGCCCGTCATCGGCGATCAACACGAGGGCGTCGTCGTGTTCGGCGCGCCAGTCAATGGTGACCCCACCCTGGGTCGTCACCGCGGCGTCGATCGCGTTTCGCACGAGATTGACGAGCGCCTGCTCGAGGAGCGGCTCGTCGGCGAGCACCGTGATCTCCGCGGCGCCGATCACGCGGACCGCGCAGCGCGTGTCCATCGCCGCGACCCGGCGAATCATCTCGCCGAGCTCCATCGGCACCGGCCGGGGCTCAGGGAGCCGCGCCAGCCGGGCGTACTCCGCGATGAATCGACCCAGCGATGCAGCGCGACGCTCGATCACATCCAGCGCGCGAACGACGCGCTCGATCGCCGCGACGCCGTCGTCCTGGAGCATGCCCTTGCAGGTCGATGCCATCGAGCTGACCGGGGCGAGCGTGTTGTTGACCTCGTGACCGATGACGCGGAGCAGCCGCTGCCAGGCGCCGCGCTCGCCTTCGCGGCGCACCTGGCGCAACGACGCGAGCAGCACGTAGTGATAGCGCTGACCCGCGCGGTGGAACACGCCGCGGCGTAGATCCCAGGTCGCCGACATGACGTCCCCGGGGACGACGACCGGGCGCTCGGTGGGTCCGTCGAGCCAGTCCGAGATCCCGAGCGTCGCGGCCGTGGTGTCGGTCGACAACACGCCCGCAAACACCCGCTCGGCGGCTGGGTTCCACCACCGCAGCACACCGGACTCGTCGAACGCGAGCAGGGCCACATCGACCCGGCGCACGATCGTCTCGAGCAGCGCGGAGGTCTCGTTGGCGCGGGAACGTTCGTCCGCAAGATGACCCGCGAGCGCGTTGGTCTCGGCCAGCAGGTGGGCGATCGCGCCGCTGCCAACATCGATCCGCGCGCGCAGACCGTAGTCGTGGTGTCGCAGCGCGTCGAACACGTTCGTCGCCGTGCGGAGCGATCGCCCGATCGCCTCGTCGATGCGAGCGCTCGTGAACCAACCGACCCCGAGCACGGCCGCACCACCGGCCAGGCACCACCACGGCTGGCGGTCGACCAGGACGCCGATCGCAAAGCCCACCGCGACGGCCGCGTACACCAGCACCGGTACCGACCGCGCTACACAGGGCCCCCTTGACCTCTGGTCAAGGTCCCTGTTCCGCCTCGATCCAGAGGGGGCCTTCCCGCCCCCTCTGCGCCGGCAACCCGGCGCATTCACCCCTCCGCGCGTCGCGTCGCGCGGATCTTCTTGGCTACCAACCGATGCGACCATGTTTACTCTCATCGCGGCGGGCGGATGCCGAGCTGCGCGAGCCGGCGGTAGAACGCGCTCCGGCTCAGCCCGAGGCTCTTGGCGGCGGCCGCGCGATCATTGGGAAACCGCTCGAGGGTCCGCAGCACGGCGGCGCGCTCGGACTCGCGCAAGGTCAGCGGTTCGGCAGCTGGCGGGACCAAGGTCGCGGCCGCCGGCAACTGCGTGGGCAGCCCGACGTCGACAGCGAGGATCGTGCCGCGGCTCGCCGACAGCAGGACGGCTCGCTGCATCGCGTGCTCGAGCTCGCGGACGTTGCCGGGCCAGTCGTAAGCGCACAGCCGCGCCACCACGTCGTCCTCGAGCGCCGGGACGGCGAGCCCGTAGCGCTCGGCATCGCGGCGGACGAAGTGCCGTGCCAGTGCCGGGATTTCCTCGAGGCGCTCGCGAAGCGGAGGAACATGCACGCGGATCACGTTGATCCGGTAGAGTAGATCGGCGCGGAACTTGTGCTCGCCGACCAGCGCTTCGATCTCGGCGTTGGTCGCCGAGACGATCCTCGCGGTCGACAGCTCCGGCTCGGTGGCGCCGAGCGGCTGGAACATCCGCTCCTGCAGCACGCGCAGCAGCTTCGCCTGCTGGGCCGGTGGCATGTTCGCGAGCTCGTCGAGAAATAGCGTGCCGCCCCGCGCCCGCCCGAACGCCCCGACGCGACTCGTCTTCGCGTCGGTGAACGCGCCGCGGACGTGGCCGAACAGCTCGCTCTCGAACGTGCCGTCGGGCAACGCCCCCGCGTTGACCGCGATGAACGCGCCGCGCCGGCCGCTGCGTTCGTGAACCAGCCGCGCGATGATCTCCTTGCCGGTGCCATGCTCACCGGTCACGAGGATCGACGCATCGGAGAACGCGACCCGATCGATCGTCGCCAGCACCTCCTTCATCGCCGGCGACTCGAAGCCATGGGCCGCGAGGGCCGCCGCCGGCTCGCGCACCGCGGGCTGCGGCACGAGCGAGCGCAGCAGCGCGACGAGCCGGGCGTTGTCCCACGGCTTGGGAACGTAGTCGGACGCGCCCCGCCGCATCGCGCGCACCGCCCCCTCGATGCTGGCCCAGCCGGTCATGACGATCACGGGCAGCTGCGGCCGGGTCTGCCGCACCTCGTCCAGCAACGCGAACCCTTCGCTACCGGAGGTCGTGTCGCGCTGGTAGTTGAGATCCAGGAGCACGGCGTCGAACGAGCCACGATGGATCGCCGTGCTGACCTCGCGCGGCGACCGCGCGCACGTGACGGTCATCCGCTCGCGCTGGAGCATGAGCTCCAGCGCCATGAGCGCGGCTTCGTCGTCGTCGGCCACGAGTACGCGCATCGCCAGCGCCAGTATCACATGAGACCGCGCGCGCTGGGAGCGCATCCCAGGTCTGGGACGGTCCAGCGACGCACGTTCCGAGTCGGGGACGCGCCGAGACCCAAAGCTCGCACGAACGCGTCGACAACGCGCTCCATCGCCCCGGCATGTGACGTGCAGCCGCTGGCTGCGGAACAACGAGATGGATGTCAACCGTCAACGCCCGAAGCGGTGGCCGCGATCCCTGATGCTCGGCGGCATCGCGATCGGCATCGTGGCGATCGGCATCACCTTGATCGCGCGGGCGAGTCCGCGACGCGAAACGATCCGGCGCAGCGGGCTCTGGACAGGACGGGTCGAGCGGGGACCGCTGGTCATCCGCGTCAAGGGTGCAGGCACGCTGTTGCCAGAGGCAGTGCGCTGGCTCACCGCGGAGACCTCGGGCCGGGTCGAGGAGGTCCTGTTGAAGCCGGGCGCCGCGGTTGCCGCGGAGACGACGATCGTTCGGCTGGAGAACCTCGATATCCGTCTGCTGGCGGTCCAGGCGGACCGCGAGGTGGCGAGCGCCCGCGCCGAGATCCTGGGGCTCGAGCGCAGCCTGGGCGAAGACGAGATCGCGCGCGAGTCCGACGCGGCGCTGCTGCGCACGACGCTCGGCGATGCGCAGCGCGTGGCCGAGGCGTACTCGAAGGACCCAGGGGCCATCGTGTCCCTGCTCGATACGCGGCGGGCCAGCGAACACGCCGACGACCTCAAGGTGCGGACGGCGCTGGCCGAGAAGCGGCTCGGGCTGGTGCGTCGCTCCGGCCCTGCGCAGCTCGCCACGCTGACGACGCAGCTCCAGGCGCACCTCGAAATGGCGCGGGTTCGCCACGAGATCGTCGATCACCTACATGTTCACGCGGGCGCCAAGGGGACGCTCGAGAACGTGCTCGTCGAGCTCGGTCAATGGGTGGTCCCCGGCACGAGCGTCGCGCGGGTGATCATCTCCGATCGCCTGAGGGCCGAGCTGAAGATTCCCGAGGAGCAGGCCGGCGGCATCGTCGTGGGTCAGGCCGCGACGATCGATACCCGGTCGGGCACGGTGACGGGTTCGGTGCGTCGGGTCGCCTCGGCGGCCAACCAGGGGACCGTCCTGGTCGAGATCGCGCTCGCCGGCGAGATGCCCAAGGGCGCGCGCCCGGACCAGAGCGTCGATGGCTTCATCGAGATCGACCGCGTCGATAACACGCTCCACGCACCGCGGCCGATGTACGCGCAGCCGAACGCGGCGGCATCTCTGTTCCGGCTCGACGCGAAGACCGGCGTTGCGTCACGCGTGGCGGTCCGGGTCGGCCGCGCGTCCGTCGACTCGATCGAGATCCTCTCCGGGCTCACCGCGGGCGACGAGGTGATCCTGTCGGATACGAGCCACTACGCGAACGTGGATTCCCTCGTCCTCGAATGAAGAGGTGTCGAAACATGCCGTTGCGGCATTGTTCGATACCTCGGAAGTCGCGCGTCTTCGAGCGACGATTCCATACAGGTTGTCGCCGGTTACGGCGACAGACTGATCGAAAGAACAGCTGGGCCTCGATCTGTGCCAAGCGCAGCCGGCGATCCCATTTTCGGTACGCGGCACGTCCTGCATCAGGGATTGTCCGCGGGCGTGGGACCGAAACCACGGGTCTGGCGGGGCTCGGCGGCTGGTACGAATCCTGCTGAATGCTCGGCGGCAATGTCGACCGAGCCCGTCATCGAAATCCGCGACCTCCGGAAGATCTTCTATACCGAAGACGTCGAGACCCACGCGCTGGGCGGGATCAACCTGCGGGTGGAGCGCGGGGAGTTCGTCGCGCTGGTCGGGCCCTCAGGCTCCGGCAAGACGACGCTGCTCGCGATCCTGGGATTGATGGACCTGGCGACGAGCGGCGAGTACAAACTCGCCGGCACGCGCGTCGAGAACCTCAGCGATGGCGAGCTAGCGCACGCGCGCAACAAGCAGGTCGGATTCATCTTTCAGACGTTCAACCTGATCGGGGACCTGAGCGTCGAGCAAAACGTCGGGCTGCCACTGGTGTACCGGCGGGTTCCGCTGGCGGAGCGCCGCGAGCGCGTCACCCGCGCGCTCGATCGCGTGGGCATGGCGCATCGCGCGCGGCACATGCCGGGCCAGCTGTCCGGCGGCCAGCAGCAGCGCGTCGCGGTCGCGCGCGCGCTCGTCGGGGAGCCGCAGATCCTGCTCGCCGACGAGCCGACCGGAAACCTCGATTCGGCGAACGGCACCATGATCATGGAGCTCATCGCCGAGCTGCACGGCTCGGGCGCGACGATCTGCATGGTCACGCACGACACCCAGTTTGCCCGGCGCGCGCAGCGCAGCGTACGGCTCGCGGACGGCCGGATCCTCGAGGAGCTGTCGTGACCGCCCCGGCGCAGGAGCCGCTCGTCCGCGTCTGGCTCGCCGATACCGCCTCCGCGCTGCGCGCGCTGCTGGCGACCCCGCGCTACTCGCTGCCGGCGCTGCTCTCGCTGGCGCTCGGCATCGCCGCGTCCACGGCGGTGTTCTCCGTGTTCAGCGCCATCGTGCTGCGGCCGCTGCCGTTTCCCGACGAGGACGAGCTGGTGAGCGTGCACCTCACGAGCGCCACGAGCTCTGCCGAGTCGGTGTCCGATATCTCGTTCATCTATTATTCGGAGCTCAAGGACCACAAGACGATCTTCTCGGCGCTGGCCGCGTATAACTACACAGGGGTCACCATCACCGGATCGGGCGGCGCGCGCCACGCGATCGCGGCCCAGGTCACGCCGGACTTCTTCGATACCTTGCGGCCCGACGCCGACCTCGGTCGGACGTTCACCGCGGCCGGCGCATCGCCCGATCCATCGACCGTCGTGGTCCTCAGCCGCACGTTCTGGCTGTCCGCGCTCGGCGGCGCGCCCATCCAGGGCACCACGCTCGTGGTCAATGGAAAGCCGCGGACGATCGTCGGCGTGATCGCGGATGATCACGCCCTGCCCGCGCGGGTCGACATGTGGTTTCCGATCGAGCTGTCGAAGGAGGAAACCACCGAGCGGTTCCGCTACGTGCTCAGCGCCGTCGGGCGACTCGCACCGGGCCTCCGCCGCGACACCGCAGGCGAGATGCTGCGCGCCGCGGCGACCGCTCAGAACCTGCGCACGCCCGACGGCGCCCTGGTCTACGGCGCGGTCACGTCGCTGCGCGACTCCCTCGTCGGCGACAAGCGCACCAGCGCGGTCCTCATGCTCGTCGCGGTCGCCGCGTTCCTGATCCTGGCGTGCGCGAACGTCGCGTCCTTGATGGTCACCCGCGCATCGCTACGCGTGCGCGAGCTCGCGATCCGCGCCGCGATGGGGGCCGGTCCGATGGCCCTGGCGCGGCAGAGCGGGCTCGAATCGGTCGTCTTGACCCTCGTCGGAAGTGGCGCAGGGCTGGCGCTCGCGGCCGGATTCGTCTCGGCGGCCAACCGCATGCTCGCCAGCGAGCTCGCGTACACGCCGGCGCGGCTCGACGCGAGGGTCCTGATCGCGTTCGCGGCGACCGCCCTGCTGTCCAGCATCATCATCGGGCTCGCGCCGGTGCTCCACGCGGTGCGGGTGCGGCCGATGGAGACGCTGCGCGGCGAAGGCCGCAGCACGTCGAACCGCGCGTCCCGCCGGTTTCGCCAGACCCTGGTCGGCATGCAGATCGCCCTGACGCTCGTGCTGCTGATCGGCGCGGCGGTCCTGATCCGCGCGGTCGACAACCTCCAGGCAGTCCACCTGGGCTTCGCGACGGACGCCGTCGGCGCGCACGTGATCTTCCCGGATGCGCGCAGGACCAGCGTGGAGCGCAAGACGTCGTTCGCGCGCGCCATCGTCGAGCGCACGGCGCATCTCCCCGGCGTCAAGGCGGCCGCGATCGCGAGCGATCTGCCGTTCGGCGCGGCCGGGCTCTCGCTCGGCCTGCAGATGGAGCCCCGCGCGCCCAAGGTGAACGTGGTCGCCCGACTCCGCCTCGTGGGTCCCGGGTACTTCCAGGCGACCACCATCCCGCTGCTCTCGGGGCGAACGTTCTCCGCGGCCGACGCCGCGCCGGGCGTTCACCGCGCGATCGTCAACCGGGCGTTCGCTGCGCAGTTCGTCGGCACGCTGGCGGCGGTCGGCCACCCGTTGTCGTTTCGTGAGCATGAGCCGCCGACGACCAGCCCCGACGGCAAGCCGGTCGAAGGCGCACAGATCTGGTACGAGATCGTCGGCGTCGTCGAAGACGCGCTCGATACCAGCGTGACCGAGCCGGCGCCCGCGATGGTCTACGTCGACGCCGAGATGGCCAACGCGATGGCGCTCATGGGCTCCGGGTTCACCCTCGTCGCGCGCGGCGAGGCCGTCCCGGATGCGCTCGTCGCGGCGATGACCACGATCGCCCGCGAGGTCGACCGCGAGGCCGTGGTCTATGACGTCGAGACGATCGGTGGCATGGTCCAGCGGTCGTACCGTCAGCGCACCACGCTCGAGCAGATCCTCGCCGCGTTTGCGCTCGCAGCGATCCTCGTGGCGATCATCGGGCTGTACGGCGTGACCAGCTACACGGTCACGGAGCGCACGAGCGAGATCGGGGTTCGGCGCGCGCTGGGGGCGAGCCGCTCCGACATCATCCGATTGATCCTCACCGAAACCGCGGTCGTCGTGGGCATCGGCATGGCGGTGGGCATCCTGTGCGCGCTCAGCACCCGGTCGCTGCTCGTATCGTTCCTCTACGAGGTCGAAGCCGTGGATCCCGCGAGCTACGTGATCGTGTGCGTCGGCATCGCCGTCGTCGCGGCGCTGTCCGCGTTCGCGCCGGCGCGCGCCGCCGCCAGCGTCCTGCCGTCGCGTGCGCTCGAGGTAAGGTAGCAGCGCTGCCTTCAACGGAGCGTCACCGTTCGCCACACGAGCAGCTGAAGCGCCTCGGCGTGAGTGGTCACGCGATCCTGGTCGCGTAGCCGCGAGCGCAGGTCCGGCGGTGGAGCTGCGTAGCGCCAGGCTGCTTCGTGCCGAGCAGAGGCGCTGGCGGCTCGCCCCCGACGGCCGATCTCGTAGTCGACAGCCTGCACGGCGTCCTCGAGTGTCGAGAACCGCTCCATGATGCGCTGATCGATCGCGACCTCCCAACGTTTGCCACGTGCGCCGCGCGAAACAACGGTCGCCGTGCTGATCGCGCTCGAGGACCGCGTGAACAGCAACCCCACGCCATGCCGACCGAGCGAGAACCACGCGTTGCCCGAGATCGCGCGGACCTCGTGGTGGACGTCCAGGGTGAGTGGGTTGAACGCCTCGGCACGATCTTGGATCTCCCGCAGCGTGAGGGCACGCGCCTCGAGCTCGAGCTCGGGATAGTCGATCTGGATCTGATCCCACACGCGCGCCGCATCGCGTGCGTCCTCGCCGCGAAGATCGAGATCGCGCGGACAGCCAAACAGCGACGGCAGGGTGCACAGGCTGAGCACGGACACGTCGACGAAGTCGAGGATCAGGCAATCCCGCTTGCCCTCGGCGAGGCGCGTACCGCGACCCACACATTGCGCGTACAACCCTTCCGAGCGCGTGGGGCGCGCCATCGCCACGCACGACACGCCCGGATCGTCGAAGCCCTCGGTGAGGACGGCCACGTTGGCGAGTACGGCGATCCGACCCGTCCGGAAGTCGTACAGCGCGCGCGCACGATCGGCGGCTGCCATCTCGCCGTACACGATGCCCGCCGGCACGCCGATGTGGTTCAGCGCCTTGCACAGGTTGCGCGCGTGATTGACCGTGACGCAGAACGCGATGGTGCGGCGATCGCGCGCGAGCTCCTGGATCGATCGCGCGACGAGCGCGTTGCGCTCCTCGATGTCGACGTCCTCGGCCAACTCCGCATCGTCGAAGTCGCCGCCACCGCCCGCGTGCCGCGTGAGATCCGTCGCGGTGGCGATGCGGTAGCCCCTGAGCGGCACGAGATAGCCGCCGTCGATCAGGTCGGGCAGCGTGCGCGAGTACACGATCTCCTCGAACACCGAGTCGAGTCCCTTGCCGTCACCGCGCGCGGTCGTGGCTGTGAACCCCACGAGCGTGCCCGGCCAGTCGGCTTCGAAGGCCCCGATCGTGCGGAGCACGCGCAGGTTGTCCTCAGCGGGCGCGTGGTGACACTCGTCGTAGATGATGAGGCCGAGGTCGCGACCGCCGAGCACGGCGCCGATGCGGTCGGGATGCAGTGAGCGCAGCGATGCCACGAGCACCTTGGCTCCCGCGGGCGCACGCGACGTCCCGCGCTCGAGACCGACGACGCGCGTCCCCTCGAGCGCGCGCGACAGCTTGTCGGCAGCCTGTGCGAGCAGCTCTTCGCGATGCGCGAGCACCAGCACCTGCCGCGTCGCCATGCGTGCGAGGTGCGAGAAGATCACGGTCTTGCCCGCGCCGGTCGGCAAGGACACCACCATCCGCCGCACCCCGCGCCGGCGCGCGGCGATCACCGCGTCGATCGTTTCGCGCTGATACGGCCGCAGCTCGGGAGCAGACACGGGCTGACTCTACGTCAGAACGCGACGTCGCGAGCGACGTTACCGCTGCATGCCAGGACGCGGTCTGAGCGGGCGTGGTCCAGGCGTTCCGGTGCTGATTGGCGCCAGCTCCTCGAGCTACGGCGCGGTGTGGACGCCCACCTGGTCCGCAGTCCGCTGAAGATCCGCGTGCTCTTTGGCGGAATCGGTTCGTACGTAGTCCTGCACCCGCGACCGAATGATCGGAAGCACGCACCAGGTCTTGGCGTCCGGGTCTCGGATCGACGCCTCCGTCTTGAACCAGGCCAGGACGCGGTCTGCATCTTCGTGGGGAAGGACCTTGGCGATGCTCTCGAGGTCAACCGACTTCAAGTACGACAGCGCTCGCAGCCACGTCTTCTGCTCGTCACTCATCCACCGCGTGGTTCGGTCGAAGAACAGCTTGAGCGAGAGCGCTGACCGGCCACCCTTGAGCTCGGATTCGACTTCGGCATGGAGAAGGTACGGGAGCCCCACCGTGTCGTCGACGATGCGCTGGACAACCGCAGGGTCAGAGATGCCACGGCCGGCAACGTAATCCTTTGCCTCGTCGTGTGAGAACGACGTCAGATGGATCGAGTCCTCGAGCAGGTATCTCTCGAAGTGGTGCTGCCACCCGGCGTGGGTCTCGACGAGCCGATCGCGTCCGAGCACGATCAACAGCGTCTGGAACTTTGACGTCGCGAGCGCTGGAACGAAGTGACTGAGCAAGAAGTCGGTCATCACGTCAGACAAGCTCTCGTAGTCGTCGATGATCAACAGGAGGTCGTCGCGGCCAGGAAGTTTTGGCGGAAGGATCCGGCGCCAGTCCTTGGCGCGATACCCCACAAGCATGGCGGAGAGATCCGTGATCAGGTAGTCGGCGAGAGCCTCCGCGAGGTTCGCGCGCAACCGGTTGCGTTCACCTCGCTGCAGGACGTCGGGAAGGACACCGTTCCACAGCCGCCGCTCCGCCTGATAGGCCCCAGACCGTTGAACCCGTTCGACAACCGCCGAGACGTGCTTGGGATTCAACTTCTTGCCAATTCGCGCAGCGATCTTTGCCTCGGTCAGGGGCACGAGCTCCAGCACTCCCACGCCGAGCGAGAACAGCGTGGCGGCTGTCCTCGCTAGCTCGGGGTTGGTCTTGAACTCCTCCTCCAGCTCTCCGCGTGCTTTGGCGTCCATCAACTCGAGCTTGCGGCGCGCCTCCAGCGTGACGCCGAACACCTTGTTCTTGCCATCAGCGAGATCCTGGCAGCTTCCGATCATGTCACGCGTCACCAGGTCGGTGAGCGTTCGCGGACCATCGACGCCTTGTAGCCGCAACGTCAGAAAGTTCCGATCGCGGAGATCGGAGTTGCGAAGCACATGGTTCAGCAGCGAGCTCTTTCCCACACCACCAGGTCCACTGATCGAGGCGATCGCGAGCGGACCTCGCCTGGGCTCGTTGCGAAGCCATCCGGACACCCTCGCCACGGGATCCGCTCGTCCGACGAAATCAGCCACGGCGGTCCCGGCCCGGTGCGCCGTACGCCGGGTGTATCTGCAAGTTCGTGAAGTCGGCCATCATCTGGTGGCGCCATCCCAGCGCCGAGCAGCAGGGATCCAGGCTACGACTGCTCCTCGACGATCGGCAAGCCCTGTCGCGGAACTGTCTGACGTGAAACTGCGCTGCCGCCGGGGCTGCCGCGTTGCGATGACCTCACGCGGCGATGGCCCGCGGCCATGCCCTCATCCTGGTTCGCAGTCTCCCGAGCAAGACTCGTCCCGGAGCTCGCCTTTGCGCCGGTCGACGGCGCGGTCGCACTGATGATCGACGTGCGCGTCTGCCGGCTCACCGCGGTGAAGCAGACCGCGTACGGCCTGGCCGACCGATGCACGGCCGTGATCGGCGCGCTGGCCGACCCGCTGGTGCCGGTGACGCTGTGCTTCAAGCCCGTCAGACCGAGAGCGGCGCCCGTGAGACCGTGCGGCTGTTCTCTCAAGAGCTGCTCGATCAGGAGCTGCGCGAACCGATCGCCGACGAGACCAGCGCCGTGCGCAGCCTGATCCTCGCGCCACGCGTTCTCGAAGGCCGACCTGATCTCGTCGGCGCGACGACCCCCGACGCAGTGCGCCCGATCCGCCCCCGGCTGCTAAGAAGGTGCGCAAGCTGGTTGAACGCGATGTCGTCGCTCGCGTCGTGGAGTCCGATACCCGCGAGCACTGAGACATCCTCACGATGTGCCATCGTGCCGGGCCCGTCGCCCCCGCGCGGTGGACATCGCCGTCTCGGATCTCATCGGCGACAACGATACTTCGCAGTTCACGCGGGAATACCGTCTGCTAGCTAGAGCGCGTTCGCGGCGACCGCATCGGCGAGGCGCGGGAAGTGAGGCCGGAAGCCGAGGTCCTCGCGGAGGCGCCGACCGTCGAGGTTCGCGTCGAAGGCACGAGCGCGTTCGGCTTCCGAGCCGTCGGGCGGCGGCGCGCCGACGGCGGCGAACAGCTGCGCGAACGTGGGCGCTTCGTCGTCGACCACATTGTAGATGCGATGGGTCGGCGCGGGCGCGTCGAGCACGCACATCACCGCCTGCGCGACATCGACGTGATGGCCGATCGACATATGCTGCGTCGGTGGAAAGGTGCGCATCATCGGCACGGCCTCGGCGATGTGCGGATCACCGTCCCCATACACGAACGGCAGGCGAAGCACGCGAACGTCGAGGTCTTCGACGGCCAAGAGGAATCGCTCGGCGGCGAGCTTGCTGACCGGATATGCGGCGACCGGCGCGCAGTCGTCCTGCTCTTGCGCGGGACGACCGCCGGTTGGTCCGTAGACCAGGCCGGTGCTCGTGAACACGAAGCGCTTCACGGACGCGGCGCGTGCGGCGCGCGCCAGGTGCTGCGTGCCGAGGTCGTTCGTGGCGTGCGCTTGCTCGGCGGTCGCGCCGCGAAAGAATGCTGCACAGTGAACGACCGCGTCGACACCGCGCACGGCGGCTGCGAGCGAGTCGGCGTCGAGGAGGTCGCCGGCGACGAGCTCGATGCCCGCTGCGCCCACCTCGGCCGCGCGTGACGCATCGCGGACGAGCGCGCGCACGTGGTCGCCGCGTTGCGCGAGCCGCTTGGACAGACGGCTGCCGACCTTGCCCGTGGCGCCGGTGATGAGGAGCTTCATGCCTGCACCGTAGCCACTCGGATGCGATGTGAATTGGAAGAAACGGACACGCGCTTGCCGACTGGACGGCATGTGCCCACAATCGCTGGGTGTCGGTGATATCTGCGCTGGTCATCGAGGAGTGCGTACGCGACTCATCGCTCGTCTCGATCCCGCGCCCCGAGATCCAGCTCGTCGTACGGTTCGGTCCGTCAGCGCACGGCGGTCTCGATGCCCATGTGTTCGGCGCGCGTACGAGCGTGCGCCGAAAGCGCATCCGCGCGGGGCAGCGAACGATCACCGCGCGCCTCCACCTCTGCGCATCGGAGGTAGCCCTCGGCGTTCCGGCGCTGGCGCTCGCCGGTCGCATCGTCTCACTCGACGAGCTGTGGGGCGACGCCGTGACCCGTCCGTTGCTTGATCGACTCGCCGCCGCCCGCACATCAGCCGACGCCGCGACGATCATCGAGTGCTCACTCTCGGCTCGCGCCGGCGCGAGCGTAGCTGGTAGCGAGCTCGCGATCGCCGCCGCGGAGCGTCTCGCGAGCTCGAGCGTGAGCGCGGTCGCCGACGATCTCGGGGTGAGCGAGCGCCACCTCCGGCGCGTGTTCCGCGACGCGGTCGGCATGAGCCCCAAGGCGTTCGCCAAGCTCGCGCGCTTCCACCGCGCCCTCGGCACCGCTCGCACGAACCGCCGCGCGACGTGGGCCGGCGTCGCCGCCGCGACTGGCTACTACGACCAGGCGCACCTGATCGACGAGTTCCGCACGATCGCGGGCGTGACACCACGCGCGCTGCTGGCCGAGCTCGGCGCGACTCGCTGATCACATCTTGCTGCGTTCGCACCTGAAGACCTCGTGCGCCTCGCGTCTCGTCGGGGCTGCGCATGCCGAGGCAGTCGAAGCGAGCATTTCCTGGTAGTGGCAGCCGGCACACGACCTCTCGTGACCTTTGAGACCTCGCCTCACGTTCTCGCACCGCAGCAGAACCGGAGCCGCGACGCGCTCGCCAAGATCGTCGCCGCCGCGGACGCGATCCTGCGCGAGCAAGGACTCGCCGGCCTCTCGATGAGAGCGGTCTCCGAGGCGGCGGGAGTGCCACTCGGAACTCTCTATCAGCGGTCTCGCGGCAAGGAAGCCATCCTGCTCGCGCTCAAGGAAGAAGGCACCAGTCACGAACCGGGCCGAGCGTGTCGTCGTTGCCGGTCTCGCGGCACCGTCCGAGGACTTCGCGTCGCTGGTCCGCGCGTTTGTAAAGAGTGCCGCCGACAGCCTTCCAAAGCCGCTGCGCGTGGACCTAGCCTACCGCGGCAAGCTTGTCGAAGGATTGGGTTACGGCGATAACGCCCCCTCCATGGCATTCCAGTACATGTCGCCGGACAACAACTACTACTTCTTTGCTGGCACCCTGGCCGACCAGTTCATCGTGAATCAAAATGCTGACGCGGCCAAGAACAAGACCAGGTACACGGGTAGCAACAAATGAGCCTAGACATCGACCAGATCGGTGCTGTCGTCGGACGAGTGCTGGGGTGAGGAGGGCGATCGGCGCAGAACCCGCCGATCTGGCTGCGGTGCTCCGGCTGCCTCACGGGATCGTGATCGAGGTGCGCGGCGCGTCGGCGAGCTGGATCGCAGAGTTCGCACGAGGTCGCACGGGTCCATGTTGTGCCGGTGTCGCGGCTGCCGGCGCCGCGGCTGAGATGCCGATCTCGCACGGATCCTTGCTGCCGCCGCCGCCATGGGCACCGAGCTCGCGCGTCTTCATGCGACGGCATCGTCGTGCGCCGCTTCACCATGGATGTCGGGCCTCACCTTTACGGCTCTGCGGTCGGGCGGAGCGCCCCAATCGCCGGCGGCACGACTGCTCACTGCCAACCTAGTCCTCGAGCTTGCGCTGTCCATCATCGGCCCGACGCCGGACAACATCAGACCGCTCTGCGGTAGTTCACGTCGCACTTGTCACGTTCGGGTCACTTGAGGAAGATGAAGCGCTCGTCGTCAATATCGACGTTACCGGCGAGGCACACCGCGGTGATCGCAGCGAGCCAATCGGCAAAGCTGTTCCACTCGGTGGCGTCCGCGCCATTCGACGAGCGCTTCCAGCGGATCACCTGACCGGCCTTGCCCCTGGGCCCGGGATCGAGGTCGATGCACAGATAGTTCTGGCTACCGTCCTCCACAAACGGGATCCAGCCCTTGGACCAGACGACCGGGCGGCACGCGCCATCGCCGGCGATCGCGCCGTAGATGCCGTGAAGGAAGCTGCTGACCTCATGCGCGGTCGCCCGCTGGAGCGATAGATCATGGCAGCTGTGCTGCGTCCTCGAGCGTCTCGAGCTCCTGGGTGAATGTTTGCGCTCCGCGTGAAATCCCGGCGCCCATGCCTTTCTCTGTTGATTGCGCATAACGACGCGCACACCATGCCGCGCATGCCCATCGCGCTGCGCGCTCCTCGCTGCGGTCGCGCGCTCCGGAGCGTATGCAGCGGCGGGCGGCAAGATCACCGTGGACGTTCAGTGACCGCATTTGTTGACCCAACACCGAGGAGATTTCATGGCTCCGAAGAAAACACTCGTCCGAGCGTTGTTCCCCGCTGCCGCGGGTCTGGTCGCCGTGGGCCTGTGGGCCTGTGACCCCGACGCGGGTGGCTCTCGTTCGACCGATGTCTCTGCCGTCAACTCGAGCCAGGCTGTTGCCGCGACCTCTACGCTGAGGGCCCGTTACCACGTCACGAGCGCCGGCACGTCCACCAACCAGATCACCCCCTTGATCAGCATCGTCAACGGCGGGACCGCCGCGGTGGACCTGAGCACCGTCAAGGTCCGCTACTGGTACACCGAGGACGGAACGCAGGCGCAGAACTACTTCTGCGACTTCTGGGGGCTCCGCCCGGACGGGCAAAACAACTGCAGCAACGTCGTTGCGACCTTCGTGAAGGTGGCGACCCCCACGACGACGGCCGACGCCTACCTCGAGCTCAGCTTCAAAGCAGGGGCGGGAAGCCTCGCCCCCGGCCAGAGCAGCAACGACATCCAGAGCCGGTTCGCCAAGAGCGACTTCAGCAATTTCAGCCAGAGCAACGACTACTCCTTCGATGCGACCAAGACGACGGCCGCTGACTGGGATCACGTCACTCTCTATCTGAGCGGCACGCTCGTGTGGGGTACCGAGCCCGGGGGCGCCGTGCCACCTCCGGACACCCAGGCGCCGACCGCGCCGACCAACCTGACGGCATCGAATGTCACCTCCAACTCGGCGACGCTGAGCTGGACGGCGTCTACCGACAACATCGGCGTGGCAGCGTACGACGTGTTCGGCAGCAGCAGCACGGCCATTGGCTCGGTCACTGCCCCGACCATCCGCTTCGATGTGAGCGGCCTTTCGCCGTCGACGAGCTACAGCTTCACGGTGCGCGCCCGGGACGCGGCCGGAAACGTCTCGGCTGCCAGCAACGCAGCCAGCGTCTCCACCCAGGGCGGCAGTGGCGGTAGCGGGTCCTATGCGACGGACCCACCCGATCCCTGTTACAACCAGTTTTGGGTAGCCGGGTGCGAGACTGGCACCTGCGGCGGCCGGTGTCAGGTGGCCAATGCCTGCTCGCCGCCCGAAGACCCGCAGAAGGCCAACCTGCCCATGACGTTCTCCTGCCCGCGCTTCATGCTGTTCAGCGACGAAATGACCCAGGCTGCCAAGGACGATTGGGGCGATCCATCGCCGTTCGCCTACGGCGTCGTCGGGCATGACGCCGACACCAGCGGGCTGGATGTGGGCTCGAGCAGCTGTTGCCAGTGCTACCAGCTCATCTTTGAGAGGCCGGAGCCCGGCTCGCCGCAGCCGCCCGATCTGCCCATCCCGAAACCCATGATCGTGCAGAGCTTCAACACCGCGGCAGGCGGCGGGAAGAACTTCGACATCTTTATGGGCGCCGGCGGATTCGGTGCGTTCAACACCTGCGTCGCCGGTACCTACTCGGGCACCGCGACCACCACCTTCGGTCACTTCATGTACAGCGCCTTTCCGAGCGACTTCCCGACGAGCGGTGGCATCAAGGCGATCAACATCCCCGAGTGCAAGGTGAACGGCACGGTCACGCTGGCATCGATGCAATCTGCGGCCTGCCAGAGTCGGATCACGCAACTGTGCAACAACGCCGCGGCTTCTTCTCCCACGGTGGCCACTGAGACGAAGAGCTCGTGCATCCAGAGCAACGCCGTCGCCGGTTTCTATCACCAGAACTGGCAGATCCGGGCGAAGCGGGTCGAGTGCCCGCTCGCGATCACCAGGGTCACGGGCTGCCGCCTCGCGCCGCAAGGGCTCCCCGTGGCTAACCCGAACGCGAAGACCCCTGCAACCGCCGACAGCAGCTTCCGGACCGGCTACACCACCACGACGATGCAGGACTGCTGCAAGCCGAGCTGTGCCTGGCAAAACCAGGTGGGCGGCGCTGGGCTCACGGTCGTCGACAAGTGGACCTCGTTCTACTCCTGCGACCAGAACGGCGTGCCGATCACCGCGCCCTAAGGGGCGCTGGCCAGCGACTGGGCAACGAGCGGCGGGTACTTCGCCAGAACGCCGATGAAGCCGCTGGTGGTATCGACGTGGAAGATCGGCCCCATCGTCACCACCGTGTATGCCTTGCGGACACTGCTGTCCTCAGTGTGGATCACAGCGTGGTCGCCGCGCAGGACGACTTGCGGTGTCCCCGAGACGTCGACGACCGTTGCGGTCACGTCGTAGCCATTGGCCTTGCAGGTGTCCACCGCCGTTTGCGCAGCGATGATCGCGGTGCTCAGGGGAAGCGTCTTTCCGCTGATCGATACCTGTGCTTGAGCCGGCACCTGGGAGATGATGCCGACGGATGCCGCCAGGAAGGTGGATTGAGACATGCGCATTCCAGTGTTCCTTTGAGTTCGATTGAGTGTGAGAAGTGGGCCTTAAACTGGGAGATACGGCACTCATCTTCCTAATCTACCACTCGGTTGGTCATCTGGCTTCGGTCGTTCGCATTGCATACAATGAACCATGCGTCCACTCTGTTGAAGGCGGAATGATTTCAATGCGCGTAACATCTAATCAGTACATGGTTAGATTGCCGCGATGCTGCGCCGTGCCGTGACCCATCAGCGCCGTAGGGCGATAACCCGCCTCGGCGCCGCGATGTCGCTGCACGGACGTGCAGGTCCGCCTCGCGCGTTCGCCGGCGACTCAGAGCGCCGCTGAAGGGTACAGGGCGCGCGCGTACCGCGAGATGCAGAACGGGCAGGTTCCTTTCACGATCCAGCTTCAGCTGTCGCCGCACGCGCGCTGACGGTCGTCGCCGCACGCCCAAGCTCGCATAACCGGTAGAATACACCGGCCGCCCGAGTAAACTTTCCGTAGATACCGACGTCAAGGCGGTTGCGTCGGCTTCTTGAGGTGCGTCAATTGGACAAGCTAGAAGCAATGACGATGCTGGTTGCCTCCGTGGAGGAAGGAAGCCTGTCGGCTGCCGCCAGGAAACTGCGAATTCCGGTCGCTACACTCACGCGTAATGTCAACGATCTGGAGGCGCTGGTGGGGACGAAGCTTCTCGTTAGAACGACGCGTAAGCTTCTGCTGACGGATGTCGGGGGTGACTACGTCGCCGCAGCGAGGCGAATTCTCGACCAGGTCGACGAGCAGGAGCGTCGTGCAGTGGGAGAGTTCACGAACCCGCGCGGAGAGCTCGTCGTCGCGACGCCGGTACAGGTGGGGCAACTGCGGGTGCTTCCTGTCATCACTCAATTTCTTGCCCTGTTTCCGGAGATCCGGATCCAGGTCTTGCAGTCCGATCGCAACATCGATCTCATCGATTCTCACGCGGACGCAGCTGTCCGGATCGGCCGCCTGAGCGACAGCAGCCTGGTTGCGATCCGGGTCGGTACGTTGCGAGTTGTGGTGGTGGCCAGCCCGAATCTACTGAAGAAGCAGGGCACGCCGCGCTTCCCCAAGGACCTTCACGAATACCCGCGCGTCGTGTTCAACAGCCCTTTTTTGTCGCCGTGGCGCTTTCGCCATCCCGATGCGAACGAGATCTATACGGTCGCAGACACGCCGCGGCTGCTCGTGTCGTCACCGGACGCGGCGGCAGATGCCGCCATCGATGGCGTGGGAGCGACGCTGCTGCTCGAGCACGACGTAGCGGAGGCAGTGAGCGCTGGGAAACTCCGGTTCATTTTGCAGAAGTTCGAGGTCGACCCGCTGCCTGTGCATCTCGTCCACCTGTCCCGCGATATGCCAGTCAAGCTCCGACGGTTCATCGACTTCGCCGTACCGCGACTTCGCGAGGCACTGTCGGACTTCGGACGCAGCACAACGCTCTCTCGGTAGACGCGACCTCGAGCTCCACCGATCGTCAGAACTGGGTCAAGCCACCGTCGACGACTAGCTCCGTGCCCGTGGTGTAAGACGAGTCATCGCTAGCCAGAAACAGTGCGGTCCTCGCGACCTCGACCGGTTCGCCGAAGCGCTTCAGCCCAACCTTCTGGGTGATGCCCGTGGCGACCTCCGATAGTACCTTATCGGGCAGGCCGATCTTGCTGTAGAAAGGCGTCGCGATTGCGCCTGGGCTCAGGGCGTTCACACGGATCCCCCGCGGCGCCAGTTCCGCGCCCAGAGTGCGCACGAGTGAGCGCGCCGCGGCCTTGGTCGCTGCCAGGATCGACATCCCCGGGAAGCCGATCATGTTCAGGAACGATGTCGTTACGATGATGCTGCCGCCTTGAGGCATGATTGGAGCCGCCTTCTGGATCGTGAAGAACGTGCCACTGAAGTTAAGGGCGAGGTTCTCGGCGATGTACGCTTCCGTTACCGCTTCGAGCGGCGCGACCGTGGTAGCTCCAGCGTTCGCGAAAAGGACATCGATGCGACCGAACTTGGCGCGCGTTTGTTCGATAGCGCCCTCGATGTCGGCCACCTTGCGGATGTCGGCGCAAACCAGCAGAGCCTTGCCGCCGAGTCCCTTGCCCGCTGCGACCAGACGTTCTTCGTTCGAGCCGACCAGCACCACCTGGGCACCCTCGGTTTGGAACAGCTTCGCAGTTTCCAGGCCGATGCCCGACGTGCCACCAGTTACGAATGCAATCTTGTTCTTGAGCTTCGTCATTTTCGTTTCCTCACTGCAGGATTGAACGACCTTTCAAAACCCGCCGTTCACGTGTTCGATCGGTCGTTCTGCATGGAGGAATCATGCAGCTAAGCGAACACGATCTGAATCGCCCGTCTGCGAGCAACATCTGCTCATAAATTGGTGAAATGGCACGACGCAGAGCGCCGGCGCGTTCTACTCGTAGGTGCGAGTCCAGGTCGCGCATCACGTAGGGAGTGCGAGCCCGCCACCGAGCGCATTCTCAGCTACGACGTGGTCACTGGCGTCGACATCCGCAGCGTGCTCCGCGCGCTCGGCGTCGACCCCGGTGCACGCAGACTCGCCGAGCTCGGACGTACACGCTGCATCGACCGCGCAGCGGTTACGCTCGGACCGCCCCAGAAATCGCTGCGCCTCAACCGGGGCGGCCGGACTCTGAAGATCACCGCCGCGATGTTGATCCAGGGCTCTTGCGGGATCAGTCGGCCGCTCGGCGACGACTCGAAAGCTCCGCGGCTACCTTCAAGCCGGCCAGGCCATCCAGCTCCGGCGACGACTCGAGGCCGACGCCAAGGCGCTGTTCGCCCTCCACGCGTACGGCAGCCTCCACGGCGCCGTCCGCCTCCGCTGGGGTTTCGTCGACGAGATGATCCCTGCCCCCTGGCATCACCACGACGAGCCGACCCTTCACTCGCTGATCCGCGAAGCGCACACCCACCGCGTCGCGATCGAGGCCATCATCGGCGCGGCGCCGGCCTGGGAGCAGCCGTGGTCGCGGGCCGTGCATCTCGCCGTCGACCAAGGCCGGCACGCCCACGACCTCTTTCTCGTCGATCCCAACCGCGTGGTCGTCGACGCCAGAGACGTCCAGCTGGCGCGCCTCGCCATGACGCTCCACTGAAGCCGTACGCAAGCAACGGCCAGCTACGGACGCGAGACGTCGATCGGCCACGGCAGCTGGTAAACGTGGTCATCGTGAGGACGACGCGAGGGACCGGCATGTCGTTGCGGCCGCCGTGAAGGCCGGCGCACAGGTCATCACCACCGCGAACGTCGAACGAACCGCGGACGGCGGACGGGTATTCGCAACGCACGAGATCGTACTCGACGGCGCCAATTCGCCCATTTTTGGTTTGCGCGCGTGGCCGGTGCCGGCGAATCATCGGCCCGATGATTCGCAGCATCGGTATTGCCCTGATCGCAGCCCTCGTCGCTGGCTCGGTTGCCCCAAGCGCGGCGGAGCCCGTGCCGCCGCCGATTCAGCAGTTGACCCGCGACATCTACCAACAGCTGGTCGAGCTCAACACGACCGAGTCGGTCGGCGATACGTTCGTCGCCGCCAAGGCGATGGCCGCTCGGCTGATCGCGGCCGGCTTGCCCCCGTCCGACGTCCAGGTGTTCCAGTCCGGCCCCAAGCGCGGCGACCTGGTCGCACGACTGCGGGGTACCGGCAAGCGCAAGCCGATCCTGCTGGTCGCCCACCTCGACGTCGTCGAGGCCAAGCGCGAGGACTGGTCGACTGATCCATTCAAGCTGGTCGAGAAAGACGGTTATCTGTACGGTCGCGGCACCACCGACGACAAGTACATGGCCGCCGCGTGGGTCACCAGCATGATCCGGTGGCAGCGCGAGGGCTACAAGCCCGACCGCGACCTGATCCTGGTGCTCGAGACCGATGAGGAGCTCGGGGATCGCAACAGCCTCGGCATCCGCTGGCTGATCGAGAACCACCACGATCTGATCGTCGCCGAGTACGCGATCAACGAGGGCGGCGAGCTCGAGGTCAAGGATGGCAAGCCGTTCGCCAACGGCATCCAGACCGCCGAGAAGCGAGCCCAGAGCTTCTGGATCGCGGCCCGCAACCCGGGCGGCCACAGCTCGCAACCGCGTAAGGACAACGCGATCTACGAGATCGCCGACGCGCTCGGCCGGCTCGCGAAGTACGACTTCCCAGTCCTGCTCAACGACACCACGCGCGGGTTCTTCGCCAGGATGTCGGCGATCGAGCAGGGTCAGCTCGCCCAGGACATGAAGTCGCTGATCAGTGCCCGGCCCGACCCGGCAGCAATCGCGCGGCTGACCGCACTGCCGCCGTACAACGCCCAGATCCGGACCACGTGCGTCGCGACCCGGCTCGAGGGCGGTCACGCCGACAACGCACTGCCGCAGCTCGCGCGCGCCATGATCAACTGCCGGATCGTGCCAGGCCAGACCACTACCCAGGTCCAGAGGAACCTCGAGCGCGTGGTCGACGATCCCAAGCTCGTGATCACGGTCGTCCCGCGGGACCCCGGCAGCGAGCCGTCGGCGATGAACCCGGAGCTGTTCGCCGCCGTCGAGAAGCTCACCCAGAAGTTCTGGCCGGGCACCCCGGTGGTGCCGACCATGACGGCGGGCGCGACCGACGGCCGGTTCCTGCGCGCCGCCGGAATCCCTACCTACGGTCACAGCGGTATGGCCACCGACATTTTTGACATCCGCGCCCACGGCAAGGACGAGAGGGTCTCGCTCCAGGCGATGTACGCGGGCGGGGAGTACCTTTACGAGCTGGTGAAAGCGCTCTCGGGTGGCTGACCTTCGATCTCGATGAGGTAGACGGTCTTCCGGAGATGGTCGGGGCATTTCCTGATGGCGAGCGGCTCGCGCTGGTTCGTCGCTACGCCGCCGGCGTCGAGCTCGATCTACGCGCGGGACGGCAGCCCGCGGTGAAGCCGTGGCAGGTCGTCGCGGAGAGCGCTGCGGCCATTCACGCGGTCCCCGGCCGCGACGTCGCCGACATGGTTCCCGGCTACGAGACGCGCGCCGCACACGCACGCACGGGCCGCGCTCGCGGTGTTCGAGGGACTCGCACCGATCGAGATGCGCGACGCGCATGCGTGGGGGCTCGAGCCCGTGCCGCCGGACGAGCCGAGCGTGCTGCTGCACGGCGACCTGCTCGGACAGAACATCTTGCTTGCGGTGGACGGCCCGCATCACGTGATCGACTGGGAGTACGCGACGCGCGGTGATCCGGCATACGATCTCGCGATCGTCACGCGCGGCGCGGCAGCCGTTCCAGATCGCCGGCGGCCTCGACCGTCTGCTCGACGCGTATCGGCCGCACAGCGGGCTGGATGTCTCTACCAATCAGGTTCACCTGCACGAGCTGTGCTTGATCGCTGGATGGCACCGCACCGCCCTGATGGGCGAAGGGCCGCCGGACCACCTCGCTGAGTTGCTCGCGGTTGCGCAGCCGCAGCGGGTCGGGCTGTGGGAGTGCGTCACGGACGACGGTGTATCGCTGGCATGACCGTTCGTAGGCCCACGAGAAGACGTCCCGCGCGAGCTCGACGCGGCGAAGCTCGTAGATACCGAGCGTGCCGTCGATGTAGTCACGGTCCGGAACGTCCACGAACGACAACGGCGCCAGGTTTCTCTTGAAGAACGGGATGTTCGCTGCGAGGCGAGAGACGCGCTTGTTCACGTCGTCGAACGGCTGCAGGTACGGGATATGGACCATCAGCGGTTCGTGCCACAGCGCGAATGTGGCGCGAACTGCAGGTCCGCGCCACATTCGCGCCAGAATTATCTAAATCAACGTAGGCACATAGGAGACTTGTGGCGCGAATCGAATTTCGCGCCACGCGAGCATCCATCGAGCTGATCGGCCGTTGACCCCCGATCACCGGCGGTTGGATTCCCGCGCCCCTCCGAATGAGCGCGGGCCAGTCACCGTAGCTCCCGCCACCGGCCGCCTCGGCGACCGAGCCGCTCCAACGAGCAGCGGTAGCCCGCTCACGAAGCCGTCCGGACAGACCGTACCAATGCTCGCACCTTCTCCTCGGATCGCAGGGCGTTCCACTCGGAGACGACGGCCGAGCGCTCTGTGGAAGGTCCGACGTCCTTGAGCCGCAGCATGAGGTCATCGAGCTTGCGCCTCCACGTCGCGACTTGGGGAGCGGCCCACCAGAACCGGAGGAGCGCAGCGCCGCGTGGGACCGCTTGCCAGAGCTCGGCCTGCGCGGCGATGACATCATCCGCCCATGGCGGTGGTGTGGACGCACGCATCGACCGGCGCCGAGGCGCGGGCCAAGACCGATGATCGAGGATGGTTCCGGGTCGAGATGCTCGAGGGGCATGCGACGTATCGGCCGAGCGTGCGTAGCCAGCCTTCGGGGAAGGAGCTATCGCTGCTGCGTGGCGCGGAGCTGACGCTCGACTCGGACCGGCCGCGCGTCGGCGATCGCCGAGGTCGCTCCGGGTACCGTCGCGCGGCTCACGTTGACGAGCCACGGTACGGCGCGGCTGATGGGTCGGATCACGCGCTTCGCGACCGACACACCGGTCGCCGACATGGCATGCCTGGCGTACCCGCGCGTCGGCGGCGTGCTTGACGGCGTCCCCGTCTGGGACATGGCGGTCGCTCCGATCTCGAACGCGCAAGGTCAGTTCACGGTGGACGCGATGCCCGCCGGTGAGAGTGCGGTGTATTGCTACAACCCGGCTGCCGGGATGAGCCGCGCGCGAGCGTTCCTGAATCTGCAGCGCGGCGAGCGGGGGACCGCGGAGCTCGCCACCGTGCAGCGGGAGCCGCCGGCGGTCGGCGACATCGGTATCGATCTCGACCAGGGCTACCCGCTCGTCATCAACGGCGTCCGCGACGATGGGCCGGCCGCGGTCGCGGGCGTACGCGCGGGTGGGCAGCTGATCGCATTATCGGGTCACCCGGTCGAGGGGCTCTCGAAGGGTGGCGTGCTCGCCTGGATTGCCAATCAACCGGTCAAGATGGAGATTACAATCACCGTCAAGCAAGGGGTCGATCAGGTCGTGATCCCCGTCGGGGTCGGCCATTCCCCTGCTCCGTGACAAGAGGTCGATGATGAGTGTCAGGAGTGTCAGATATCACGCATCGTCGAGCTGCTCATTCCGCGTCCTTCCCGAGGGGATGGTGGAGGGGACACCGGCGGGGCGCAGCCCGTGCGCCATATCGCTCGACGCCTGGCGGCTCCTCTCGGAGTTCATGATCTCGCGCACCGTGTTTGCAGACGCCACCGATTTGGGCGCCGAGTGAACTCTACTTTCCAGCTGACAATCTCGGTTTCCAATCCGCAGCGCTCTCCTGCTCGGGTCACTGGCCGACGACTGAAGACCGCTAAGCTCGCTCGATACTGCCGAGACCCGGACCGGTCGACGCTGAGGTGCTCGACCTGCGTGGGTGCTTCTCGAAGCGCAAGAATGATCTAGACTGGCAGAGCCGCGCCTCTGATGAGCGCCGGCGGTTCGACAAACGTCGGCATCCTCAAGCCCTGGTCGTGCAGGTAGATGGCAAGATCAAGCGAACCGTCGGCGACGTCCCATTGTGTGACCAGGCCATTCTCGATCCGGAGAATGAAATTCTCGACAGAGGTTCCGGTCTTTCCAGTCGGCGCGAGGCCGTTGAATGGAAGTTCGTGCTTCCAGTGGAGGTTGACGGTGACCAGGCCACGATCCCCAGCAACGAAATGGTCGATGAGGTCGGTGTGCGGGCGAAAAGCCGTAATGAACGACTGGTTCCATCGCTTGAGCGCGGAGATCCCATCGATGCCCCGTCCTGCGGGACTATTCGACTTCACGTCAGGATGGATCACGGCGTCCCAGAGATCGAGCCGGTTCTCGGAGAAGCCTTTGTAGATCTGCAGAGTAATCCTGGTGTCGGCTTCCGCTTCAGACTTCGTTCCGCGCGGCCTGTTCGGAAAGGCGGATGCGCAGGAAACGCCCAAACCCGCAAACGCGCCGTTGATGAGCAGCTTGCGGCGCGAGAGCAGCGATGCCTTTTTGTTTTTTTGTTTCGGGTGCAGCCGCGTTGAGATCCATGGGCTCGGCATAACGCACCCAAGGATTTCGATCGGTTGCGCGAAAGCCGCAGCGTGACGATCGACGAGGCTTGCTGAACGGGCGGGATATCGG